>ULMG01009149.1_pt1 | contig 40786 bp, 8 predicted proteins | sample 1951601 | NCBI WGS metagenome assembly ULMG01 (sample SAMEA4835545, study PRJEB28245) | human gut metagenome | biome: gut microbiome; material: fecal sample | place: Denmark | collected 2008
TAAACTGTCCAACTTTTGGGGTTCAGTTCATTTTAGGGTACTTTTCTTATATAATAATTGAAAAAATATAGAAAAAATGTTATTATTAAAAATAGATAGTAGGAGGATAAAGATGGGAAAACAAATCAAAAACAAAAAATTTACAATAATTTCTGTAATTTTATTACTTGTTTTAGTAATAGTATGTTATTTCATTATTAGTAATTTTAAAATAAGCAAAGTATTATCTGCAAAATACGATACTATTAAATGTATTACTTCAGATTGTGATGGAATAATGACTACAAGGAAGAACAAGGATAAAGAAATGGTGTTTTTACTTAATTCAAAAGGAAAAGTTATTTCTAAATACGAAAAAAAGAGTGATAAGTATGAACCATATGCTTTAAGCAAAAATTATTTTATATCAGTTAGTCAAAATGATGATAAAAGTAAAACAACTTATATTGTTTATAACAAAAAAGGAAAGCAAATATATAAAACAGAAGAAAAATTAGAAAAAATAAATGATGATTATATTTTAATTAGTAGTGATAATGAAAAATTCTCAATTATTAATAAAGATGGTAAGGTAGTATATTCTGATATAAAAGAAGTAAATTTATATGATAATAATAAATTTATCTCTGCAAAAATAGATAAAGATTATATTATATTTGATGAAAAATTAGAAAAAGTATTAACAAATTATACTGTGGATAAAGAAGTTAAAGATAAGAATGATGAAGTACTTTATTTAATTATAAAAGATACAAAATCAGAAGAATATAGTTATTTTGATATAAAATCATCTAAAATAATTGGTGAAAGTTTTAGTAGTTATAAAGAATCAGACAATGAAGACGAATTTTTAATAACAAAAAAAGTAAATAATTCAAAAGTTACATATATTTTATACAAAAATGGAAAACAAAAGAAATCAGATAATAGTAAAAGCCAAATAGAACTTGTAAATGATATAAAATCTATTTTAAATAAAGATTATTATTTATATACATCTACAGTTTCAAGTGAAAGTAATAAATATGTTTTAGTAGATAATTTAAAAGAAAATAGTATTGGAACATTTAATGTAAAAACAAAAAAATATACAGAAATATATAAATATTCAAAAACGGAAAATATATATTCCACAGTAAACAAAATAGAATCAAAAAATAAAGAATATTATCAAATTTCATGTAGTTTAAATATATGTGATACACCAGTATCTGTTGTATATAATTTAACTGATAATAAAGAAATATTAAAAAATAATGATTCAGATAAAATGGTAAAAAATTATGCCCAATATGAAAACAATTATAAAGTTATAAAATACGCAAAAACAGGAGAAAATGAAGATTACAAGGGTAAATATGTTTTATATGACAATAATAATAAAGAGGTTTCTAAATTAGATAATGAAATTGTAGTTATAGATAGTAAAATGATAATTGGAAATGATATATCAGATTCAAAAGTAGCATTATATAATTCTAAAACTAAAAAAATGTTAACAGAAACAAAAGGTGAAATTATAAATTTAAATAATGAAAATTTATACAAATATACAAATGATAATAATGAAGAATTTATAGTTGATAATACAGGAAAAGAAATAGCAAATAAATCATCTAATGATGTATTAGTATATAGTGATGATTCAATTTTAAGTGGTGATAAAAGTATTGAAGTATATAATTTAAATACAAATAAAAAAATAAATTATTCTCTTACAAAGAATGAAGAAATCACTGATGTAACAAGTTCTGTAATTAAGCCTTATAAGGGATTAATATATGTTAATAATTCAAAAAATAAATATTTTAAAATAATAAAAACTAATGGAAAAGAAAAAAAGATAAAAAAATTAACAATTGATAGAATAATGCAAAATAAAGATAAAGATGTAATAATAATTACAAAAAACAGTTCAAATAAGTATGGTCTTTATATTATAAAATAAAATAATGTATAAAAATGTAATAAATTGGTAAACATATTATTGTTGAATGATAAAAAATATGATATAATGAAGAAAATAGAATAGTGGAGGATGGTTGTATGGCTAAGGCTAATGAAACAAAAGAAGAAGTTAAAGTTGTAACAGAAGAAAAGAAAGAAGAAACAAAGACTACTAATAAAAACAATAGTGTTATATGTATAGTAATTGGTGCAGTTTTAGTAGTTGCTCTTATAGTAGCAGCATGCTTTATGTTTATAAAGAAAGGTGGACAAGAAGCATCTTTATCTAAATCATTAGAATCAATGGGTAAAGATTTTTATGAAAATTTCTATTATACACAAGTTGGTTCAACAGATGAAGAAAGAGCAGATTTCTTATCTAAATATGAATCAATTGGTATTAAAATTAATTTAGACAACTTATCTCGTTATGATGAAAATAAAAATGCTGATGAAATAAGTAAATTTGTTAACCAAAAAACTAAAAAAGCATGTGATAAAACTAATACAAAAGTAGTAATTTATCCACAAAAACCTTATAACAAAACTTCTTATAAAATTGAAACACAATTAGATTGTGGTTTTGATGCAACAAATACAAAATAATAATAAAAGAACTGCTAACGTATGTTAACAGTTTTTTTATAGACAAAAATAAAAATATATGGTATAAATTTTATTGTATGAAAAATAAGGAAGGAACAAAATATGAGTGAAAAATTAGTTAAAGGAATATTAGGTACTTTTGGTGGACTTACAAGCATTGCGTTTGGTAAGGAACTATTAGTTTTTATTATATCCTTATTACCAATATTAGAGTTAAGAGGAGGACTTTTAGCAGCTGCATTATTAGGACTTGATCCTATTTCAAGTTACATAATAAGTATTGTAGGAAATTTACTTCCAATACCATTTATATTACTTTTAATAAATAAAATATTAGATAAAATGAGAAATGGTAAAAAAAGTAAAAAAATCGCTGATTGGCTTGATAAAAAGGTAGAAAAAAGAAAAGGACAAATAGAAAAATTTGGATATTTGGGATTAGTTTTGTTTGTTGGAATACCACTTCCAGGTACAGGTGCATGGACAGGATCATTAATTGCATCAGTACTTGAAATGGATAAGAAAAAGTCATTTTTAGCAATACTTGTAGGTGTTATTATGGCAAGTATTATTATGATGATTATATCATTTGGATTAGTATCAAATATTGTTAAATAAAAATCATTTTAATATGATTTTTTTTGTTGCTATTATATATGATGTGCATATTATAAAATGAGGAGGTATAATATGTATCATGATTGTAATACGGATTTTGAAAAAATAAGAAAAAGAATAGAAGAAGAAAAAAATAAATGTAAAAAATGTTATATACAAGGGCCAACAGGTCCAAAAGGAGAAATAGGTCCGACAGGACCAAAGGGTGAAAACGGTTTTTCAACTGTTGATGTTGGAGAAACAAAAACTGGTGAAGCAAATACAAATGCAATGGTGGAAAATGTTGGTACAAATAAAAATGCTATTTTAAATTTTACAATTCCTAAAGGTGAGGCTGGGGATAAAATTATTATTGGTAAAACAGAGACATTAGATGCAAATGCAAGAGCAAGAGTTGAAGATACTTATGCTGAAAATGTGCATACATTGGATTTTTATATACCACAAGGATTTGATGGAGTAAATGGTGAAATAGGACCAAAAGGTGAACAAGGTGATCCAGGAATTAGTGAAAAGATTGAAGTTATTAATACAAAAACAGTTGATTCAGGTCAATTGGCAGAAGTTAAAGATGAATTTACTGATAATACACATTATTTAACATTTTTAATTCCTAAAGGCGATAAAGGAGATATGGGACCACAAGGGTTAGTTGGAACAGCTATACTTGATTCTTACGCAAGTTTATATGAAGATAATGGTAATTCATATATGTTAGTAGCAAATACTCCTAATCAAGTAGAATTAAGTAAAAATTCACAAATAAAAAATATGGATATATCTTTTACAAATGCGGTGAAAGTATTAAATGCGGGTATATATAAAATTGATTATTTTTTTTCATCGGTCGCATCAGTACAAAGTGATATATCTATTGAATTAAGAAAAGAAAATATTACAATAAATGGAACAAAAATTACAAAAAAGGTAAATAATCAAGAATATGTATGGTTTAACGGAAGCATTATTGTAAGTCTAAATAAAGATGAAAAAATAGATCTTGCAGTGTCATCTACAACGAATGTAACACTTACTCCAGATGAAGATACTGTTTCATATTTAAATATAATAAAAATTGGGTAAAATGTTTCATATTTTTAAACAATATTGCTGACTTTTTTTTAAATATATTATATAATTAAATTAGTATAACATAATGGAAGAGTAGTGTTTATGAAAAGATTTAATGAACTTAAAAATAGTTTAATTATTAAATTAGTTTTAACATTTTCGTTAATTCTTTTTAGTGTGCTACTAAATAAACCTATTGTATATGCTGCTGGGACTGAATTTGACTTTAATTATACTGGAGATTATCAAACTTTTGTTGTTCCAAAAACTGGAGTTTATAAATTAGAAACATGGGGAGCACAAGGTGGACACAGAGGAAGTAATAATGGTGGTTATGGTGGTTATACAAGTGGTACTGTATATTTAACGAGAGGAGACATATTATATGTTTATGTTGGTGGTAATGGTACAACAAACAAAGGATACAATGGTGGTGGATTATTACCAGATTTAAATATTTATGGTGGTGGTGCTACTGATATACGTTTAACAAGCGGTGCTTGGGATAGTGAAGAAGGTTTAAAAACAAGATTAATTGTATCCGGTGGTGGTGGATCAGTAGGTGCACATTCTGGAGGAGCTGGTGGTCTTTCTGGCGTATCTGCATCATCAGGTTATGGTTCTGGAGGAGGAGGCGCAACGATTGCGGTCGCAGGATCATATCGCGCAAGTTTTGGTAAAGGTGGGAATGGACTTCATGCAAGTGGCGGATATGGTGGTGCCGGTGGAGGAGGTTTCTTCGGTGGAGGAGGAGCTAATCCAGATGGCAGCGGTGATGATGATAAAGGCGGCGGCGGCGGATCTAGTTTCGCCTATAACGCACAATCAAAATCAAATTACTCTTCAATGAATATAGATGAAAAATATTATATGAACTCTATTAGTTATTCAACAGGAACAAATGCTGGTGATGGTAAAGCAAAAATAACATTACTTGAAATGAATGGAATAACAGATGTACAAATTAATAATGGTGATGTACCAGTTAATTTTTCATATGATAGATATGATTATGATTTTACAGTTAACAATGATGTAAAACAAATTAAATTTGATATAACTACAGAGGATGGATATACTCTTTCACAAAGTAATAAAGTAACTGATATGACAAATATCTTATCAGTAACAAATACAGTAACATTAACAGATAATACTACAGGACTTGTTCAAGTATATACTTTCAAAGTAAAAAAACATAATTATTATTTAAACGCAGGTGGTGGGACATCATATTACTACGACTATACTGGCGATTATCAAACATTCTATGCTTATAAATCAGGTGTGTATAAGTTAGAAACATGGGGAGCACAAGGTGGTGACCGTGGTGCTAGCAATGGCGGTAAAGGTGGTTATACCTCTGGTGAAATATATTTAAATAAAGGTGAAATGCTTTATATCTATGTGGGCGGTAATGGTAACAATCATAATGGATATAATGGTGGTGGTTATATTCCTGAAACATGTTATAGTGATGCTACTTGTGTAAGACCAGTTAAAGCATTTGGCGGTGGAGCTACTGATATACGTTTAGTACCAGGTACTTGGGATAATACTGATGGATTAAATTCAAGAATTATGGTCGCAGGTGGTGGAGGATCAGTTGGTGCATATGGAAATACTGGTGGAGCTGGTGGTTTAACGGGTGGTTCTTCATCTGGTTATGGTTCTGGAGGTGTTGGTGCTTCAATTACTGCCGCTGGATCATATCGTGCAAGTTTTGGTAAAGGTGGGAACGGACTTAGTGCAAGTGGCGGTTATGCTGGTTCTGGAGGTGGAGGTTTCTTCGGTGGTGGAGGAGCAAATCCAGATGGCGGCGGAGACGATGACCGTGGCGGTGGTGGAGGCTCTAGCTTTGCTTGGAGTAATACTACTAAAACAAGTGTTCCATCAAGTTATAACGTGTCAGAAAAATACTTTATTAATGCAGCAACATATACATCAGGAGCAAATTCTGGTGATGGTAAAGCAAAAATAACACTTATAAAATCAAACGGAATAACAGATATAAAAATTAATCGTGGTAATATACCAATAGATTTTAATTATGAAGTTCATGATTATTATCTAAATGTTGATAATGATATGACAAATGTAAGATTTAATGTAGCAACTGAAGAAGGTTATACAGTAAATCAAACAAATAAAATTGTAGATATGACAAATATATTATCATTTACAAATACAATAACATTAACAGATAATACAACAGGTGTAGTAACAACTTATAACGTTACAATTAGAAAACAAAATAGTCATTTAGAAGAAGGATCAACAGTTTCATATGGATACAGTTATACAGGTGATTATGAAAAATTCTATGTACCAGCAACTGGTATATATTCATTAGAAACATGGGGAGCTCAAGGAAGTGACCGTGGTGCTAAAAATGGTGGTAAAGGTGGTTACTCATATGCCGAAATGTACTTATCAAAAGGTGAAGTTTTATATGTACATGTTGGTGGAAGTGGTAATACAACAAGCATAAATGGAACAGGTAAAGGCTATAATGGTGGTGGACAAGTATCAGGATACTATGGTTCTGGTGGTGTTTGGATTCAAACAAGCTTAGGCTATGGTGGAGGTGCATCTGACATTCGTTATGGTGGAGATTCTTTATACAATCGTGTAATAGTTGCCGGTGGTGGAGGATCTGTTGGTTCAACATCAAATTCTGGTGGTTACGGTGGTGGTCTAACTGGTGGAAATGCTATAGGTAGCTATGGTGCTGTTGGAACAGGTGGAACACAAACAAGTGGTGGTACAGGACAGAATGCAGGATCATTTGGCCAAGGTGGTAACAGTTATGGAGCAAATGGCGGTTACGGCGGTGCTGGAGGCGGCGGCTGGTATGGTGGCGGCGGCTCTGGTGTTGACAGTGGTGGTGATGATGACCGTTCAGGAGCTGGAGGTTCAGGATTTATATGGAGTGAATCATCTGCATCAAACGTACCATCTGGATATTTAGTAACAGATAAAGGTTATTTATCAAATGGTCTACTTTATAGCGGTAATCAAACATTTAAATCACCAACAGGCGCAAATGAAACAGGTCACACAGGTGATGGATTTGTTAGAATCACACCAAAATTAATAAATGGTGTATCAAGTGTAACAATAAACGATGGTGATATTCCAGTTGACTTTGATTATTCAGTTTATGATTATGATTTATCAGTACTAGATAGTGTTGATTACATAAATGTAAGTTTTATACTAAATGAAGGATATTCGAAAGTAGAAAGTCATAAAGGAGCATACTATTTTAAAGACGGCGAAAAAAAATATGTGTACGCAGTTGATGTTATGAATAATATAACAGGACTTACAGTAACATATACATTTACATTCCATAAACAAAGTGATTATTTATTAGATGATGGTAATTATGGATACAAATATACAGGTTCATGGCAAAAATTTATTGCACCAGCAACAGGAATTTATACACTAGAAGCATGGGGTGCACAAGGTGGACATAGAGGAAATAACAATGGAGGTAAAGGTGGTTATTCTACTGGACAAATCTTCCTAAATAGAGGACAAATACTTTATGTTTATGTTGGTGGTGATGGTAATAATCACAAAGGATATAATGGTGGTGGACTATTACCAGGAGCAAATATCTATGGTGGTGGTGCATCAGATATTAGATCTGGAGGCTATGCACTTAATAATCGTATTTTAGTTGCTGGTGGTGGAGGATCTGTTGGTTCATCATCAAATGCCGGTGGCTACGGTGGTGGTCTAACTGGTGGAAATGGTGTCGGAAGTTATGGTACTTTAGGAACTGGTGGAACACAAACACAAGCAGGAACTGGTAACATATCTGGATCATTTGGTCAAGGTGGTAACGGTGTATACGCTAATAGTGGCTTTGGTGGCGCTGGAGGCGGCGGCTGGTATGGAGGTGGCGGCTCTGGCGTTGACGGTGGAGGCGATGATGACTGTTCAGGAGCTGGAGGTTCAGGATTTGTTTGGACTGAAAGTAATAAAACAATAGTACCAGAAGACTATTTACCAGGATCAAATGTTTACTTGACAGAGGCAAAAACAGTATCTGGAAATAGTGAAATGCCAACCCCAAAAGGAGAAACTGAAACAGGACATTCTGGTGATGGATATGTAAAAATATCATTCGCACTATCTTATGATTATCAAATAAAAGTAAGTGATAACGTAAAAGTAGATAAAGAATTTGATTACGAAATAAAAGATTATACAGGAACATTAGATAGTAATGATTCATCACTTGTTACATTTACAGTAACAGATAGTGACTCAATTATTAATGTTACAGGTGATGGAACAAGAGAAATACATGTTGGAGATAACGATTTTGAAGTTGCTATAACATATGTAAATGGTGTTGTTGATATATTCACATATCATATACATCGTGAAGCAAATAATATAGATTATTTAAATAATATTTATTTAGATGGTAAATCTGTATCAGAATTCGGGAATACAACATTTAATAAAAATACATACGAATATAACTTAACTCTTCCATATTATATGGATGAATATGACTTAACTGTAGATAAAGGATCAAGTGATCAAATAATTACAAATTTAGGTCATATATCAAATAAAAACAATAAATATACTATACCTATTTCAGTAACAAATGAAACAGGAACAAGTACAAAAATTTATACATTAAATATTACTCTTCCACACTCTAGTAAAATGAAGAAATTAACATTAACTAGTGATGGAGGTACAAAACTTGAATATGATGTACCAATCGATGAGACAACTATGAACATTAATCTTGAGAGTCATATTGCCGCAGTACATGCAAGTACAGAACTATATGATATTGAAGCAAAATCAAATGTCTTAGGCGATGGATATATACTAGATGATGAATATACAATTACAATAACAGTAACAGAGCCACATGTATCAAGTACAGTTTATACTATTAATATTAAAAGAATTACAGTAAGTGGTTATGAAAAAGATGTATCTTATACAGGAAGTTATCAAACAGTTGTTATACCTTATGATCATGAATATTTCTTACAAGCATGGGGTGCACAAGGTGGTAATAACGGTGGCCGTGGAGGTTACTCATACGGTACAGCATATTTAGAAAAAGGAACAATACTTTATGTTTATACTGGTGGATCTGGTCAAAATGGAGGATTTAACGGAGGCGGCGACTCAAGAGTTGGAAAAGGTGGAGGAGCCTCTGATATCCGTGTAGGAACTGACTCATTATATAGTAGAATTCTTGTCGCAGGTGGAGGCGGCGGCCATGGATCTGATGGCTGTGCCTCTGGTGCTGTAGGAGGAGGAACTAAAGGTGGAGGTTCAGCTTCTAGTGGTTCATGTGGAACACAAGCAGGAGGAGGAACTCAAACTGAAGGAGGTTCTTATGGAATATATGGAAATGTACTAGGTTCAGTAGGTAAATTTGGTGTAGGAGCATCTTCCTCATTCACTGGCGGAAGCTACTATGGTGGTGCCGGTGGTGGTGGATGGTACGGAGGAGGATCTGGATCTACTTCTGGTTGGTCAAACGGAGGTGGTGGAGGATCTGGATTCGTATACACAAAAGATACTGCATCAGTAATAGAAGAAAACTCTGATTGGCTTTTAGATAGTACTTATTACTTAACAAATGCAGGGACATTAAGCGGTAGTAATGACTTTATTGCGCCAAGTGGAGACAAAGAAGAAACAGGTCATCCTGGAAACGGTATGGTAAAAATATCAATACCATATCAAGAAAGCGAAAATAACTATTTAGATGGAATTATAGTTAATAAAGGAACATTAACTCCATCAGAATGGGATTATAATAAAGATACATATTATCTAGACCTTGCATCAGATGAGGTAGAGATAAATGTTGAAGGTGTACCAGCAGATGGTAAAGCAAGTGTAATAGGTAATGGTGATTATGTTATAGAAGATGGAGAAACTAAAATAAATTTAGTTGTAACTGCTGAAAATGGAAGCACTAAAACATATACACTTGTAGTACATCGTGAATTAGATACAAATCCAATTCCAAATAGTATTGAGATAAACGGTTTAATAAAAACATATTGTGAAGAATATGAAGGAGCATGTAACTATACATTTAATAAAGATATTCATAATTATGAAGTAACTGTACCATATACAATTAGAGAAATTACTATGGTTGTAGATAAAGCACATTATTTCCAAACTACAAAAGGTGATGGAGTATATGCATTATCTGGTGGAAAAAATAATATAAAAGTAGAAGTTACTAGTGAAGACAAAAAGAATACAAGTAAATGGAACTATGAAATAACAAGAGATATGACTGGTAATGCTGACTTGAAATCATTAAAAGTGATAGATCCAGAAGTAGAAATTAATTATTCATACAATATTACTGATTACTATATAACAGTACCAAAAGATACTGAACATGTAACACTAGAAGCTATTCCAGATGATGAAAATGCAACTGTAAAAATAGAAAATCCAGAAACACTTGAATATGGTGACAATTTAATAACAATAACAGTAACCGCAGCAAATAAAAAAGTAAAAGAATATCATATTACAGTAAATAGATTACAAAGTAATAATGCATTCTTAAATAATTTTAAAGTTATAAATATAACAAATGATAAGAATGAAGAACTTTCTCTTACTCCTGAGTTTAATAAGATGAATTTATCTTATGAACTAGAAGTACCAAACGATGTTACTAAGTTAAGACTTGAAGGAGTTGCTGAAGATACAGAGTTCTCAAGCATTGAAGGACTTGGTGATTTTGACATAAAGGTAGGCGCAAATACATTCAACATAGTAGTAACAGCGCAAGATAAAACATTCTTAACTTATAAATTAAATGTTAAGAGAAAAGCAAACTCAAATACATTACTTGATTCATTAACAGTAAAAGATCATAATTTTACTGAAAACTTTGAATCAAATAAATATTTATACTATATGTATGTAGATGGTAGTGTTGAAAGTCTTGATATTACAGCAGTACCATCAGCAGAAACTTCAACATACCAAATAATTGGTAATTATCAAAAATTAGTCGCAGGTAAAAACGAAATAACAGTTAGAGTAACCGCTGAAGATAAATCAACATGTGACTATAAAATAATTGTTTATAGAACAGGATATAGCGATAATAACTTAGAATCATTAACAGTAACAAATGGTTCAGAAAATTATATTCTATCTCCAAATTTTGATCCATTATACGACAAATATACATTAACTCTTCCAAATGATGTATCAAGTGTAACTTTAACAGCAGTCGCAAATGGACAAAAGAGAGCAAAGATAGGTAGTAGCGCTATATATGTTAAAAAAATTGATTTATTAAAAGAAAATCCAAGTAATAATGTAATAACAGTAACAGCAGAAGATGGTACTATCCATACTTATACTGTGGATATTACTCGTGAAATATCAAGTGATAATACATTACAAAGTCTAGAAGTAAAAAATAATACATTTACTCCAGATTTTGATAAAAATACATTAAATTATACTTTAACAACATATGATACAAGTCTTGATATTTTGGCAGTACCAACAAATAAATTTGCTAAAGTATCTATAAGTAATAATAGAAATAATCTAAAAGAAGGATTAAATACTATAACTATAGATGTAACTAGTGAAAACGGAAAAACAAAAACATATACACTAGATGTAACACTTTTATATGATAGTAATAACTATTTAAAAAGTTTAAATACTAGTGATGGATTAAACGAAGAATTTAATAAAGAAAAATTAGATTATACAGCAACAACTGAAAAAGATGAAATAACTATTACACCTTTAGCAGAAAGTACAAAAGCAATAGTAAAAATTACTAATTCAAAAAATGAAACAGTTTCAGGAACAACCTTAGTTAGCGCAGGAGAAAATATATTTAATATAACAGTAACTGCTCAAAATGGAGATGTTAGAACATATAAATTAAATGTAACTAAAGTACCATCAACTGATTCAAAACTATCTAGTTTAACAACAAATGAAGGATTAAATGAAACATTTGATCCAGATAAATCAGATTACACATTAGATACTAAGAGTCATGAAATAACTATTCTTCCAGTAGTTCGTGATAAACATTCAAGTTATAAAATATTAGATAGTAATAACAATGAAATAATAGGTGGCAAAGTAAAATTAGTAACAGGAGACAACAGATATTCTATAGTAGTAACTGCTGAAGATTTAAGCACTACAACATATACTTTAACAGTTACAAGAACTAAAAATAATGTTGCGACAATAGAATCAGTAGGATTTGGTACTACACCAAAATTTGATAAAAATACATTTAATTATGATACAGTAACAGATGAAACTAGTTTAGACTTTAGTAATATGGTATTAACAGATCCATATTCTACATATGAAATAACTGGTAACTCTGATTTTACAAATGATAAAACAAGTACAGTAACAGTAAAAGTTAAATCAGAAGATGAAAAGGTAACAAATACATATACATTTAATGTAACAAAAGTAGTATCAACAGATTCATCATTAAAAGAATTTAAATTAGGTAATTATGAATTTGTGCCAGAATTTAATAAAGATAAAAAAGAATATGAAGTATTTGTACCAAAAACATTAACAGAAGAAATATTAAAAGTTAAAACAACAAAAAATACTGCGATTATAAAGAGTATTACAGTAAACTCAAATTCATTGACACTAACATCAGATCTTGAATATAACAGTAAAATTACTGGATTAAACCCAGCAAAAGGAGATACAATTACTGTAATAGTAGAAGCAGAAAATAAAACACAAAGTACATATACTTTAAAAGTAAGTAATGAAGATGAGATAAATAATTACTTATCCACATTAAATGTGTCTTGCGGAGAACTTACTCCAGCATTTAATAAAGATACAAATGAATATACAGTAATGACAACAAAAGATGTAACAGAATTTACAGTACTCGCAACACCTGAAGTAACAGAATCAACAGTAACTGGTAATGGAACATATTCATTTAATACAGATAAGAAAAAACAAGTAGTTGAAATAAAAGTAAAATCAAAACGTGGAAGTGAAAGAATTTATAAAGTAACTGTTAGAAGACCCGCATCAAATGAATCTAGACTAAATAATTTAACAGTTATAAATGGAGTAATGACTCCAAACTTCCAAAGTGAAACATATGAATATGATGTAACTGTTCCAAGTTTAATTACAGAATTAAATAAAGATTCATTTACTTATGAATTAATGGATGAAGATGCAAAAATCTCATTCCCAAGTATGAAATTAAATGTTAATGAAGTAAATAAATATGAAATAACAGTAACATCGGAAGATGAAACAAGTGTAACAAAATATATATTAAATGTAACAAAAGAGGCATCAAATAGTACAACTATCTCTAGTGTTCACGTAAATGCATTAGGCGAAGAATTAACTTGTGAAGTAAATCAAGATACTAAAACTTGCGAAATAACAATACCTGCAGATGCGACTAGTTTTGTAGTAAGTGCAGATATACCATATGGCGCAAGTATAAATCCAGAAAATAAAACAAGTTATAATATGGATATAACAGAAAAAGAAAAAGATATAACTTTAAATGTAACTGCAGAAAATAAAATAAATACTGATTCTTATACACTAAAAATATTAAGAGAAAAATCAAATAATGCTTTCCTTAGTTCATTAGAAGTAAATTATACATCTGTAAAAGACTTTAAAAGTGATGTATTATCATATGAAGAAACTGTAATAGGAACATTATCACAAGTATTTATAAGTGCAAGTACAAAAGATCCACGTGCTACTATTAAGACAGATCTATCAAATACATTTAAGTTAAATCCTGGAGATAATAATATAGATATTTTAGTAGAAGCAGAAGATGGTACTAAAAAAACTTATACAGTAAATGTAATAAGAAGTACAAGTGAAGATGCAACACTAAAAAGCTTAAGTGTTAATGGTTATAAATTTAGTGAAAACTTTGATCCAGATGAAACAGAATATACTGTTTTATTCCCAAGAGATAAGACTGAACTAAATAAAACAGAAATATCATATGAATTATCAGATCCAATCGCAAGTATATCAATGGATAGTAAATTAAGTATTGATTATGATAAACAATACAATACATTTAATATAACTGTAACTGCGGGTGATGGAGTTACTAAAAAAACATATCATATAAATGTAAAACCAATTCCATCAACAAATAATGAAGTAGATCATATCGTGATTAATGGTGATGAAGTAAAAGATGTAGAAGGAACATTCACATATTCTATATTTGATACTGATACAGAAGCAACTTTATCAGAAATAGTACTTAAAAACGAATATGCAAGTATTTTTGTATTATTACCACAAAATATAAAAGCAGATGAAGACTTTACATTTGTAGTAACCGCAGAAGATGGAAGTATAAAAACTTATACAGTTAAATTAATTCAAAATAAAACAAGAGAATTAAATTTACAAAATATTGAAGTTAACTTTAAAGAAGAAGATGATTGTGACGGAATATGTACATTAGATAAAACATTTGATGAAAATGTATTAGACTATGAAATATATATTCCAAATGAACTTGCTTCTTTAGAAAGTTTAATAGTAACACCTAAAAATAATTTACAAAATGTTGTAATAAAAGGTAATGAAAACTTTGTAGTAGGTGAAAATATAATAACAATTGTAGTAAGTAATTCATTAAGTGAAACAAAAGAATACAAATTACATGTTATTAAAGAAGCAAATTCAGATCCAAACTTAATTGGTATATCATTTAAAATACCAGAACAAGAAATAGAAGGATTTGATGAAAATACTACAGAATATAATGTTGAATTTACAGGACTTACAACAGGTAAATATGAACTAGAATATACTAAGAAATTTGATGGTCAAAGAGTTAAAAAGTCAGGAGCAACTGTACTTAATTATGGAAATAATAACATAATAGTAACAAGTAAATCAGAAAGTTGTTTTAGTTCAGTAAAAACAAGAAAAGGATGTAATGAAAAATCTTATGTAATTCATGCTTACAGAAATGAAGTATATAGTAACCTTTTATCAGCATTAACTATTTCAACAGGTAATGAAAGTGATTTACTTCAAACATTTAATAAATATAAATTTGATTATGTACTAGAAGTAGATAGCGAGATAAGTAAAATAAAAGTAGAAGGTACAGCATTTGATTCTGAACACGCAAGCGTTGAAGGTAATGGTGAATATAACTTAAAATTAGGTGACAATGAAATTAAAATTACTGTTGTTCCTATAATAGGAGGAAAAAGAACATATACAATAAATGTTGTTAGAAGTTCAAATGATAATGTTAACTTAAGTGATTTAAAAGTTGTAGGTCACACTATGACTCCAAACTTTAGTAAAACTACCCTTGATTATTATGTAAGCGTTGACAGTGATGTAAATTCATTAGATGTAAAATATACAAAAGAAGATCCTAATTCAAGTGTTGTTGTTTCAGAAAATGATAATTTAGTAACAGGTGAAAACATTATTAGAGTAGTAGTATTATCTCAAGATAAAACAAGAGGTAAAACATATAAAATCCATGCAATTAAAGCTGCTAGTGATGAAAATAAACTTAATAATATTAAAGTTTCATCAAAAGAAAATGATACAGAAACTGAATATAACCTAGAACCTAAATTTGATCCAGAAAAAAATGAATATAATGTTAATATTCCATCTAATATAAATGTAGTTAATATAGATGTAACTAAGAAAAATATTATGGAAACAGTAACAGGAATAGGTACTTATGCACTTAAATATGGAACTAATAAAGTAACAATTGTAGTAACAAGTGAAAGTGGAATAATTAATAATTATACTTTAAATATTAATAGAGAATATGAACTTGGTTTATCAGATTTAATAGTAAAAGACTTAATGACAAATGATGAATTTGATCTTACTCCAGAATTTGAATCAAGCACTTTAGAATATAATGTAACTGTTCCATATGAAACAGAAGATGTATTTGTAGAAGGTACTTTAATAGAACCTGATTGTAATATAACAGGTCTTGGTGCTCATGCATTAAATACTGGAGAAAATACTGTAAATATTACGGTTTCATATAAAGATGAAGCAAGTAAAACTTATGTACTTAATATAACAAGAGAAAAAAATAATGATAATAGCTTATTAAATTTAAAAGTAGAAGAAGGAATTATTTCACCAGTATTTGATAAAGATACATTAAATTATGAAGTAACAATTCCATATGAATTTACAAGTGCAACAATTGATTATACATTAAGTGATCCAAATGCAAGTGTAGAAATAATTAATAATTCTGATTTTGAAGTTGGAATAAGTAAAGACGTAATAGTTAGAGTAACTGCAGAAAATGGTGATGTAAAAGACTACATAATTAAGGTAACAAGGGATAAAATGCCAGATGCAAGTAATTATTTAAGCTATATGGCTGTAGATAACTTTGAATTAGAACCTGAATTTACTAAGAAAAATTTAAATTATGAAGTAGATGTACCTAAAGATACAACAAATATAACACTTCATTTAAAAGCAGATGATCCAAGATATACAACTGTATCAATTTATAAACTTGGTGAAAGTGCTATGACTGATATAGATGTTACAGAAAAAGATCCATCTATAAATCTTGATATAACAAGTAAAGACACAACATTTGTAATTAGAGTAACAAATTATCAAGGTATAACTAGAAACTATCAATTACTTGTATATAGATTAGGTGATGATGAAGCAAGAATTAAGAGTTTATCATTTAATCACGGTGAATTATCTCCAAAATTTGATAGAGATAAATTTGAATATACACTAGAAGTAGATAGAAGCATAAATGCTATAAAAGAAGATGTTATAATGCTTGCTGAAGATTCTACTTATACTATTATAGGAAATAAAAATTTAAAACCTGGAAATAATACAGTATTAATAAAGACTTTATCCGCAGATAAAACAACAAGTCTTACATATACAATTACTGTAACAAAGAAATTATCTAGTAATGCATATTTAAGTGATATAGTAACATATCCAGATAAAACATTTACATTTAATAAAGAAGACTATACATATAATATGACTGTGCCAAAGAATGTTAATAGCGTTCAAATAATAGGTATTAGAGAAGATAATACATCAACAATTACAGGTAATGGAGTATATAATATTACAGGAAATGAATTAATGGTAAATTTAGTAGTAACCGCAGAAGATGGAACATCTAAAATATATACAGTAACATTTACTAAAGAAAAAGATGATAATGCTAATTTAGCAGAACTTATAATAGATAATGGTGAACTTGTACCAGAATTTAATCCTGATACTTTAGAATATAATGTAAAAGTAGAAAATTACATAGATTCAATTAGAGTAACAGGAAAAGCAGAATCAGATTCAAGTACAGTAACTGGATTTGGAGAACATAATTTAGATGTTGGAACAAACAAGATAACAATCACAGTAACAAGCGAAAGTGGAAATAAAAAAGATTACATAATAAATGTAACTAGAAAATCAAATACAAGAAATACACTTGAATCACTTGTAATTAGTGATGAAAATAGAAGTTATGCATTAAATCCAGAATTTGATAAAGATACAGAAAATTATACTGTAGAATTACCAAGATACTTAAAAGAAGTAACAGTAACTGCTAAAGCAGAAGATGAATCTAGTACAGTAACAGGAACAGGACTAGTATCTATAGATGGTAAAGACAAAATAGTAGTAACAGTAACAAGTGAATCAGGAGAAGAAAAAACTTATACTGTGGATATCATAAGAGTTAAATCAAGTATCGCATATATAAAATCATTAGTTGTAAAAAATGGTGAAATAGATAAAGAATTTGATAAGAAAACTTATGATTACACCGTAAATGTAAATGAAGATGTTACATCCCTTGATATGGATATAACACTAGAAGACCCTAATTCAAGTTATGAAGTAATAGGTAATAAGAACTTATCATCAGGAGAAAATATAATAAAAATAAAAGTAACTAGTGAAGATGGAAATACTACTAAGTTATACACAGTAAAAGTAATTAAAGGACTAAGCACAAATAATGACTTATCAATGATAAAAGTAAATGGTAATAATGTGGAAAACTTTAATAAAGATACTTTAGAATATAATTTAACTGTTGAAAACAGTACTGAATTTGCATTAATTGAGTATATTAAAGAAAATATAAAATCCACAGTAAAAGGTGATGGAACATATTCATTAGTAGAAGGAGAAAATATTATAAATATTACTGTAACAAGTGAATCAGGTAGTGAAAAGACTTATAAATTAAACATTTATAGAAAATATGATGATACACTAACATCTATTGAAACAAATAGAGGTGAAGTATCTCCTACATTTAATAAAAATATAACTGAATATACACTTACTCTTCCAAATAGTGTTAAAGATATAAATGTAAAGGGAATAGCTTCTTCAAAAGAAAGTACAGTAGATGGAAACAATACATATGATTTATTACCAGGAGAAAACATAATAACTCTTACAGTTACTACAAAAGATAATAATAAAAAAACATATACATTAATAGTAACAAGAGAAGCAAGTGATAATAACTACTTAAGTAGATTAAGTATTTCAGAAGGTGTATTATCTCCAACATTTAATAAAGATAAGACAGATTATACAAGTGTTATACCAAATGAATATGATCATGTAACAATTGATTATGAAACTATGGATAAAGAAGCAACTGTTCAAATAATAGGTAATGAAAACTTAGTAGAAGGAGAAAATACTATAACAGTAAGAGTAACATCTACTAGTAAAAAAGTAAGAGATTACGTATTAACTATAACAAAACAAGCAAAAGAAAATTACAGTAATTACTTAACAGATTTATCAGTAGATCCTGGTGAACTTGATCCAGTATTTAATAAAGAAACAAATACATATAATGTAACTGTTCCAAATAGTGCAAGTGTTATAACAGTAAGTGGTGTAAGAGAAAGTAATGAAGCTACTGTAAACGGATTTGGAAGACATGAACTTTCTAGTAACAGAACTGAAATATTTGTTACAGTAACAAGTAAAGATAAGAAAATAAGAACTTATAAAATAATTGTTAACAAACTTGGAAGCAGTGAAGCAAGATTACAAAATCTTATGTTTGAAGAAGGAGTAGTAACACCAGTATTTAATAAAAATATATATGAATACAATATGGTTATTCCATCAAATGTAACAAAATTAACTCCACTTTTAGTAACAACTATTGATAAGGATGCTACTTATGAAATAATAGGTAATGAAAACTTAAATGCAAGCGTTAGTACAGTAATAGTAAGAGTAACAGCGCCTGATAAAGTAACTAAAAAAGACTATAAAATAACAGTTAATAAAGAAGTAAAACCAATTGCTAGATTGCTTACTCTAACAAGCAATGTTGGAGAACTTACTCCAGAGTTCGATAAAGATAATTCAGGAGTGTATGAAATAGATGTAGATGATAGTATCAACAGTATAATTTTATCTGGTGAAAAAGAATATGAATCATCTATAGTAAGTGGTTTAGGAATTCATTACTTAACTGATAAAGAAACAAATGTAATAGTAACAGTAACAAGTGAAACAGGATATGTAATGAAATATGCTGTAAAAATAGTAAAATCAAATTCTTCAAATGCATACTTAAGTGATTTAGGTGTTAAAAATAATGTTATATCACCAGAATTTGATAAGAATATAAATTCATATAAGTTAACAGTGCCAGATAAAGAATCAAGCATTGAAATATATGCAACACCAGAAAATCTATCAAGCACAGTAGATGGTACTGGAATAAAGAATCTTGATTATGGTTTAAATACATTTAATATAGTAGTAACAAGTACAAATGGTAATACAAATACTTATGTAATAGAAGTTACGAGAGAATATAATGAAAGTGTTAGAATTAAAGATTTAATAGTTAAAGAAGGAGAACTTACTCCAGAATTTGATCCTGATACATTAGAGTATAGTATTAATATTCCAAATGAAAAACAAAGTTTATCATTAAATGTAACTCTTGAAGATCCAAATTCAAGTTATGAAATAATTGGTAATGAAAATTTTGTGTTAGGAGAAAATAAAGTACAAATAAAAGTAACTGGTAAATCAGGTAAAACTAATACTTATGTATTAAATGTAAATAGACAAAATGAAGTAAATAATTATCTTAAAAATATAACATTATCAGATGGAGAACTTACTCCAGAATTTGATAAAACTATTCTTAGTTATGATGTAACAGTAGGTGCAAATGTAGATACTATAAATGTAAGCGCAACTGTTGAAGATGAAAAAAGTACATTAACAGGTGATGGAATACATTCACTTGTTAAAGGAAAGAACAAGATATTATTAAAGGTTGTAAATAGTGGTATAGAAAGAGTTTATACATTAAATATTTTAAGAGAATATAATAGTGATAATAAACTAATATCATTAACAACTGATAAAGGATCATTAACTCCAGAGTTTAATTCTGACATTAATAATTATGTTGTTGATGTAGATGAAAATACTGATAATATAACAGTAAATGCTACTGCAAATCCTGATTCTTTAGTAACAGGAACAGGAAATTATCTATTAAATAAGGGTGAAAACACTATAACTATTACAGTAACCGCAGAAGATGGAAGTATAAATACTTATGTTATAACTGTAAATAAAGCATTATCTTCTAATTTAAATCTTACAAAATTTGAACCAGATACTGGAACTCTTGATAAGGAATATAATAATAATGAAAATACTTATACATTAAATGTTGGTTCTAATATATCAATAATAAATATGAGTATTATTCCTGAAGATTCTAGAACTACTATTAGTGGTGAAAAAGTAATTACGATGAATGAAAGTGAAAAAACTATTACTTATACATTAACTGCTGAAGATAATAGTACTAGAGTTATTACATTAAATGTAGTAAGAGAAGAAGAAGTAACTGATTTAGAAATTGATAAGACAAATATTGTAATGGTAGAAGGAGAAACAGATAAAATTAATGTTAAAGTTCTTCCAATTAGTGTTAATACTAAAGTTTTATATGAAGTATTAGATAAAGATATAATAGAAGTTGATGAAGATGGTAATATTAAAGCACTTACTAAAGGATTTACAAAAATAATTGTAAGTACTGAAAAAAATCCAGCAATGAGAAAAGAAGTAACTGTCGAAGTATTATCAAGTAAAATTACAAGTTCTGTTTATAATATTGCTAGAGTAGATTATGAATATATAACTGGTATGGATGAAAATGATACTATTAAAGATTTATTATCTAATGTAGATAATGAAAGTAGTACATTAAAAGTTTATAATTCAGATTTAACAGAAATAACTGATTTAGATGAAGTTATAAAAACTGGACAAGTAATTAAACTTATTATAAATGGTAAAGTATATGATGAATTATATATTGTACTAAAGGGTGATATAAACGGAGATGGACTAATAGATGTTACAGATAAATCAAAATTAAAAGATCATATATTGTTAAGAACTGAATTAACAGATTATACTAAATATGCAGCAGATCTTAATAATGATGGATTAATAGATGTATCTGATAACTCTAGAATTGCAGATTATATCTTAATGAGAATAGATACTTTAAATTAAAAAGCAGAATGAGAAATCATTCCGCTTTTTTGATACTTGAAAAAATAAAAAATTTATGTTATTATGAATACAGATGAAGGAAACTTCGTAAAATAAAAAAGGGAACATTCAATTTTGCAAGTGAATGTCGTCTCTAATTTAATAGGTTTGACACTCTATCAATGCTGAAGAGTGTCTATTTTTTTATTGCTAATACTAATAGAGTAGATAGTAATAAAATGATAGCAATGAGTTTTAAAAACTTTATTATAAAAGTCTTAATTTTCATCAATATCAACCTCCCTTCTCTTTTAAGATTGGGGGACGACACTCACATTAAATGTTCCAAATATATTATCTCATAGTTAACAATGCAAAACAAACGAACAAAGAAAAATAAATGTATTTTTTTTAAATGCAAAGGATAGATAGCAGTGGATTTATTATAAGAGTGTCAATTTTAAATAATATAAAAACTACTCTCGAATTGAAAGTAGTTTTTTGATAGTAATTAGACTTGTTAGTATATAAATACTTTTATCTTATTACTTTTTTCTTAACTAAAGTAGGTATAGTTTGAAACATATATATACATTGATCATTTAACATTTGATAATTTGATAATTCATCCCTAAAATCTCTCCTATTAGAAGATGATTCTACTTGGTTTTCAATTGATGATAATTTTTTAATAAGTTCATCTTTAGAACAATTAAGTTCAATTTTATTTTGAGTAATTAAGTTTGCAACATTAAGTTCTAATTGTTCTTTTAACTTTATGCTATCAAATATTTCTTTCATTCTTAACAATTGTTCTCTTGTATAAGAATGTTTTCTTTGAATACATCTATCAAATGAAGTTAATAAGAAATCAATTTGATTAGCATCCAATAATCCGTTTTGAATCATATATGAAGCAATTTCTAATTTTTTATCAATCATATCATATCTTTTATAAAAAATATCTTGATCATCTTCTATTCTAGCAAATGAACGAGCCCAAAAATCAAATATTGTATAACCGCTATCATAGGGCTGAACAGTTAAATCAATTTTATAATGCTTTAAAATGTAATCCATTAATTCCAATCCAATATTTTGTGGATTCATAGAAAGGTTACCAATTACTGATTCGTTTATTTTGCGAGTAACATCAATAATTGTTTTTGTATAAGATTTAACACCATTAATATCAAAATCCTTCTCTAACATAGAATTTTCAGAAGCTAAAATTAAGAGTTTTAATGATTTTAGTGCATTAATATCAGTTTGTTTTGCTAAATATATTCCAAGTTCATTCAAGTTTTTTAAATCCTTAGTAGTATCATTTAATATATCGATTCCACTTTTTACATAAGCATTCATAAAAAATCACCTCATAGTAGTTTTAGTATAACATATTTTTTATAAATGTAAATATTAATTTTAAATATAATTATTGTACTTAATCATTCTGTTTTTTGACACCTTGCAAAAATATAAAAAATATGATATTATGAATACAGATGAAGGAAACTTCATAAAATAAAAAAGGGAACATTCAGTTTTGCATGTTGAATGTCTACCCATTGATTGTGTAAGACACTTAATTTCTTATGAAATTAAGTGTCATTTTTTTATTACAATAATCATAATGATTAAGAGTAGTAAAATGATAGAAATATATCTAAGAACTTTGATTACAAAGTTTCTTTTTTTCATTTTTATCAAACCTCCTCTCCGTAAGAGATTCGGTAGACACTCAAACAACTAAATATTCCAAACATATTATCTCATAGTTAATTTTGTAAAACAAGCGAACAAAGTAAAAAAACTAGAAAAATTTAACAATTAAAGAGTTATAAAAAAACTCTTTTTTTTCTTATAAATTAAGGAATTTTCGTTCACAAAATTAATTAAATTTGATATAATTAATATTAATAATAGGAGTCTATCCTTAGGAGGTAGTAAATGAGAAAGTTTTTTAATAAAATACTAAGCTCAATGCTTGTATTTTCGGTTTTTATCTCATCATTTTCATTAAACATAATTAGTGTACATGCAGATGGTGAACACAAGTTTTTATTAAAAGCATATGATTGGAATGCATTTGATAATGATTGGGAAGGATCTGGAACAGGTGATGAGCTTATAAATAATGCCGATGTAGAACCTGGAAAAGTAATTCAACTTTCAATTTATTATATACCAGGTACAGACCCAGATATGATGATGCAGATGGCTATAAAATATGATAGTAATTTAGTTGAGCCCATGTATGATGAAGGTTCATTATATTTAGAGGCTGATATGTCAACAACTTATCAAGGAGGTATATGGCCTGCAGTTGGAAAGTCGCCAGACAATAAAAAGAAAACGAATTGGACAGTATCTGCTAACGATGCATCAAGTTATAGTATGATTAGTGTCTTGGCGGAAGATACTGCAAAAACAAAAGCTCTTACAACGGAAGGCGTAATCGCAAGTGTATATTTTAAAATAAAAGATACTGCAAAAGCAGGTTCTGTAATAACATTTGAATATGATAATTCTCGTACAAAATTAACAAAATATGACAATGGTAAAGAAAGACCAGTTATTACAGAAGGAATAAACTTAAATGTTTTCGGAAAAATGTCCGCAAATACATTATTAAAATCATTATCAGTAAAAAATGGTACACAAGAGTATCCATTAAATCCTACATTTGTACCAGATTCAGAAACAGTAAGAGATTATCAAACAACAGTGCCAAATAATATAACAAGTGTTGATATATCCGCAACAGCATCTGATACATCTGGAAAAGTATTACCTGGTGGTCTTGGAACAAAAAGTTTAAATGTCGGAGAAAATAATTTTAATTTAGTTGTTCAATCACAAGATGGTACACAAGAAATATATCGATTAACAGTGTATAGATTAAATAATGATGCGGCACTAAAAAGTTTAACATTAACAAATGGTGTAAATATTGGAACATTTAGTGGTGGAACAACATCATATACAGCAACTGTTCCATATAAAACTAAATCATCAGAAGTAACAGCTTTAACAAATGATTCAAATGCAGTTATAACAAGTGGAACAGGTTCATTTAATTTTACAAATTATGGAACAACAACAAATACACATAATATTGTAGTAAATGCAGAAAATTGTGATTCTAAATATGCAAGTGTTCCAGGAAATACATGTACAAGCAAAACATATACAATCACAGTAACTAGAACTTCTCCATCAAGTAATAATAATTTAAGTAATTTAACAGTAAATAATAAAACAGTAACTAATTTTAATAAAAATACTTTAGAATATACTTTACCAAATGTATCTAATGAAACAACTAGTTTATTAGTAGGAGCAGTAGTAGAAGATACAGATAAAGCACAAATAAAAAGTGGAACAGGAACAGTTAATTTAAATATTGGAGATAATACATTAAATATAGTTGTTAAAGCAGAAAATGGAGACGAAAAAACATATAAATTACACGTTAGAAGATTATCAAATGATAACAAATTAAAAAGCTTAGAAGTTAAATCAACACCAAGTGCTAGTTTATCACCAGCATTTACAAGTACATTCTTTGGAGATTATAACTATAATTATACAGAAGATGTAAGTTCTATAGATGTAAGTGCAATTGTTAATGATACAGATAAAGCAATGGTTGGAATAGTAGATGCAAATGGTTCTGAAACACTTACTAGCTCGTTAAATACTGCATCTAAAACATTTACAACTAATACAAGTAATGTAACAATTGTAGTAACAGCAGAAGATGGAAGTATTCAAAACTATACTTTAAACTTAGTAAGAGCAAAATCAACAGATGCAAATTTATCTAGTTTAATAGTAAATCCTGGAGAACTTGTTCCAGTGTTCAGTAAAGAAACAAGAAATTATAATGTAACTGTAGATGGAAGTGTAACAAGTATAAATGTTAATGCAACACCTCTATCAAAGTATGCTAAAGTAGAAAGTATTACAGGAAATACAAATCTTAACTTTGGAAATAATCAAGTGGAAGTAGTAGTAAAAGCAGAAAGCGGAAATACAGTAACATATACAATAAATGTTGAAAGAAAAAAATATGACATTGCTTTATTAGATGATATAAAAGTAGATGGCGTAAGTATAGACAATTTTAATAAAAATACATTTGAATATACTTTAGATAAAGTTCCATTTAGTAAAAATAAAATCAATGTAGATGCAACTAAAACAAATGAGTTATCAACAGTAAAAGGTTTAGGAGATATAGAACTAAAAACTGGTGATAATCAAATAGTAATAGAAGTAACCGCACATAATGGTATAACTAAAAATACATATAAATTAAATATTGAAAGAGAAAAAAATAGTGATAATTTAGTAAAAAGTATAAAAGTATCAGGAGTAACTCCAAAACTAAATAGTGATGGAACATATAGTGTAACACTTCCAAATAATAAGACAACATTAACACCTAATGATGTAGATGTTACAATAAGTGATGATGCTAGTATAGAAAAAAGTCCAGCAATAAATTTATCAACAAAAAATGATAACATATATACATTTAAAGTAACTGCTGAAAACGGAGACGAAAAAACATATACTATAAAAGTAACAAGAACAAAATCTAATGATACAACACTAAACAAAGTAACATTAACAATAGGAAGTGATTCATCAAGATATTGCTTAATGGAAAATGATAAATGTAAAATTAATGTACCTAGCGATACAACAAAATTCTCTTTAACATCAGAAATAAATAGTGAAAGTACTATCTCGCCTGTAAATGGTACAGAATTTACTATGACACCAACAGAAAGAATAAAAGATATAACTTTAACAGTAACCGCAGAAGATGGTACTAAAAAAGAATATACAGTTACAGTTGAAAGACAAAAATCATCAAATAATAATTTAAGTGATATAAAAGTAGATAATGTAATTTTATCTGATTTCAATAAAAATAAATTAACTTATAATATAACAGTTCCAGGAACTACAAGTAGTGTACTTGTATCCGCTACAGTAGAAGATACAGGAAAAGCAGTAATAACAACAGATTTAAGTAATAAATTTAGTTTAGACTTTGGAAATAATAAAATAGAAATTGTAGTAAAAGCAGAAAATGATGAACTAAAAACATATACTTTATATATAGAAAAAAGTAAAAGAATAAATGCAAATTTAAAAGACTTAAAAGTAGATAATGAAACAATTACTGATTTTAATAAAGATAAAACAGAATATACTTTAGATGATGTACCTTTTAATAAAACTGAATTAAATATATCTGCAATAGCAGAAGATACTTTAGCTAAAGTATCAGGTACAGGAAATATAAAACTAAAAACTGGTGATAACAAAATAATTATTACAGTAACAGCGCATGATACATCAGTAGTAAAAAATTATATTATTAATGTAAGAAGAGAAAAGAATAGTGATAATAAAGTAAAAAGTATAAATGTATCAGGGGTAACACCAACATTAAATGCTGATGGAACATATAGCGTAACACTTCCAAATAATAAAACAACATTAACACCTAGTGATGTAGATGTTACAGTAAGTGAAGACGCTAACATAGAAAAAAGTCCAGCAATTAGTTTAACAACTAAAAATGATAACATATATACATTTAAAGTAACTGCAGAAAATGGTGATGAAAAAACATATACTATAAAAGTAACAAGAACAAAATCTAATGATACAAGTATAAAAAAGGTAACACTTACAATTGGAACTGACTCATCAAGATATTGTTTATTAACTGATAATAAATGTAAAATTGGTGTACCAAGTGATACAACTAATTTCTCTTTATCTTCTGAAATAAATAGTGAAAGTGTTATTACACCTGCAAATGGTACAGAATTTACTATGTCATCAACAGAAAGAGTAAAAGATATAACTTTAACAGTAACTGCAGAAGATGGTACTAAAAAAGAATATACAGTTACAGTTGAAAGAGAAAAATCATCAAATAATAATTTAAGTGATATAAAAGTAGATAATGTAAGTGTATCGGACTTTAACAAAGACAAATTAATTTATAATTTAACTGTACCAGGTGCAACTGATAGTGTAAGTGTAAGTGCAGTTGTAGAAGATACAGGGAAAGCAACTATAACAACAGATTTAAGTAATAAATTTAATTTGAACTTTGGAAGTAATCAAATAGATATAATTGTAACAGCAGAAAATGGAGATTTAAAAACATATACTTTATTTATTGAAAGAAGTAAAAGAGTAAATGCTTATTTAAAAGACTTAAAAATTAATGATAAGACTATAACAGGATTTAATAAAAGTAAAACAATATATGATTTAGGAGAAGTTGATTATAATACAACTGCTCTAAAAGTAGAAGGAATTGCTGAAGATGAACTTGCAACTGTATTAGGTAATGGACTTATAAATTTAAGTACTGGAACAAATACAATTACATTAACAGTAAAAGCACATGATACTAGTGTAAGTGAAATATATAAAATTACTGTTAAAAGAAAATTAAATGATGATACAGGTATTCAGGGTATAACTCTTGCGGGAGTTCCAGCAGTTAAAGATGGATTAAATTATAAAGTTACTGTACCAAATGATGTGACAAAAGCAGATAAAACAAATTTAATAGTTACAGTAAATGATCCAAAAGTAGAAACAGATAAAAAAGCAGAATATATATTCAATGATACAGAACTTTTAACAACAAGTGATAATATGATAAATATATTGGTAACAGCAGAAGATGGAAGCGTAAGAGCATATACATTAATAGTAACAAGAGAAAAATCAGATGTTGCACTTTTATCAAATTTAACAGTAACTAATGGTAGTTTCTTACCAAGTTTCTCATCAAATGTATTTGAATATGAAGTAACAGTACCTGTTGATGTAACAGAATTTAATGTAACTGCGACTAAGTTAGAACCAAATTCAAAAGTAACATCAGGAGAAGGACACTATAATATTTCAACAAGTGAAAAACAAATAGAAGTAACTGTCGTAAGTGAAGATGAAACTAAGTCAAATACATATATATTAAATATAAAGAGAACTAAATCAAGTATAAATACATTATCAGATATAACTGTTAGTGAAGGAACATTAACACCAGAATTTAATTCAAATATAACAAGTTATACAGTAAATGTTGATGGAAATATATCATCAATAGATGTATCCGCAACCCTAACAGATAGTAGAGCAACTATTATTTCAGGAACAGGTATTCATCCACTAAATGTAGGAGATAATAACATAGTTATTAGAGTAGAAAGTGAATCAGGTTCAATACTTGATTACAATATAAATGTAATTAGAGCTAAGAAGAATATAAATGATTTATCAATGATAAAAGTTGATGGAAAAGAAATAGAAAACTTTAGTTCTGATACACTTGAATATGATTTAGGTGATGTAAATTATAGTAAGACAAAAATAAATGTAGAAGCAGTATTAAAAGATGTTGATTCTAGCGTAAAAGGTGATGGAGAAATATCTTTAAAAACAGGAGATAATGAAATTGTACTTACAGTAATAGCACAAAATGGAGAAGAAAAAACATATAAATTACATGTAAATAGAATAAAAAATGATAATGCAAACCTTAGTTTATTATCAGTAATGGGTTATACATTAACACCAGATTTTGATAAAGATACTTTATATTATGAAACAACAGTTGAAGAAGAAAAAAGTATTCTTACAAAAGAAGAAGTAACTGCGGTTGCAGAAGATAAAAATGCATCTATTTCAAAACAAGATAATATAGAATTATCAACAACAGTAGATAATATTTATAAAGTAACAGTAACTGCAGAAGATGGAAAAACTATAAAAATATATACAATAAAAGTAAATAGACCAAAATCAAGCGATACAACTTTATCAAAAGTTAATTTAACAAACGCAGTGTTATCTCCATCTTTATCAAAAGATAAAAGAGAATATACACTTACAATTCCATATGGAAGTACAGAATTTACTATAGAAGGCGTGCCAACTGTTCCTACTACAACAGTAACAGGTAATGGTACATATTCAAAAGATGATAAAGTAGTAAGACTTACAACAATTGCGGAAGATGGAAGTACGGATGTATATGTATTTAATGTTGTAAAAGCATTAAGTAATGATGCAACACTTCATGATTTAAGTGTAAGTGGATATAATTTAGATAAAACGTTTACATCAACAACACTAGATTATAGAATTGGAGATATTCCTTATGGAACAACTAAATTAAAAATAAATGCTACTCCAACAAATTCAGATTCAACTATAAAATATTATGTAGGAACAACTTCATTTGATAGTAATATAGTAGATATACCAACACTTCTTGGTGAAAATGTAATAACAGTAGAAGTAACCGCAGCAGATGGAATAAGTAAAAAATTATATACAATAACATACAATATAGTAAAATCAGATAATGCATACTTAAGTAAATTAACACCATCATTAGGTAAAATAGATTTTAACAAAACTACATTCTTATATAATATAAATGTAGAAAATAATATTGATAAAATAAGTTTCGATATAGAAACAGAAGATAAAAATGCAAGTATTAAAGTTCTTTCAGAAAATTTCTTTACACCTAAAACAATTACAGTTGATAACTTAAAAGAAGGTGATACAACACTTGAAATTATAGTTGTCGCACAAAATGGAAATACAAAAACATATAGTGTAATTATTCATAGACTTGGTAAAGAATTAAGTAGTGATGCAAATCTTAGTAGTTTATCAGTAAATGGACAAACTCTAGATAAAGAATTTAATATGAATGAAACAGAATATAGTATTGGAGAAATATCATATAGTTTAGAAAAATTAACAATAAATGCAACACCAAATATTGATACATCAACACTTACATATTTAGTAAATGGTAATAAACAAAGTAGTAATGTTGTTGATATTCCAAAAAATAATGGTAATGGTGCAATTACAGTTCAAGTAACTGCAGAAGATGGTAAAACAGTTAAAAACTATAAAATAACGTATTCAAAACAAGCATCAAGTAATGCATACTTAAATGATTTAAGAGTAAGTTCTGGAGAATTAAGTTTTAATAAAACAAAATATTCTTATATAGTAAATATAGATAGTGATGTAAATAAAGTTGATTTAACAAGTGTACTTGAAGATAATAAATCAAATATGAAAATAAATGGAACAACATATACATCACCACATACATATACAATTTCACCACTAGAAGTAGGTAATACAGAAGTTGTAATATTAGTAACAGCTGAAGATGGAACATTCTTAACATATAAAGTAACATTTGTGAAAAAAGCAAATATATCAGAAGTAATAACATCTGTTAAATATGGTCATACAATAGCAAATGGTTATATAAAAACAGTAAAAGTAAATACAACAGCACTTGAATTAAAAGATCAATTAGATAACCCTAATGAATATTTAGAAATAGTAAATAGTGATGAAACAAGTGTTATATCAGATAGTGATATAGTTGCGACAGGATATATAGTTAAGTTAATGATTAATGGAGAAGAAAAAGATAGAAAAACTATTGTAATAAAAGGCGATGTTAATGGTGATGGAGTAATAGATATCAGTGATTCAATTGGTATACTAGGTCATTACTTAAATGGTGAAAATAGTTCTAAAGCATTAACAGGAGCATATTTTGTTGCTGGTGATATGGTAGAAGATAGTGAAATAGATATAAGCGATGCTATAAGTGCATTACAATATTATTTGAAGAATTAGTAGGAGGTACATAATGAAGAATAATGGAAAGATAACAAATAAACTTATTATAATTTTAATAGTAGTAGCATCTATATTTGCAATATATATTAAAGCAAATGCTGCAAGTACAGTAGGATCTGCTAGTATTGGTTATACAGTAAATAATAATGCTAATATTGGTGATGAAATAACTGCTAAAGTAAATGTTAACAATGTTAATGTAGATTCAAGTAATATTGGTATATGTGGTGTAGGAGGAAACATATCATTTGATAGTGATTATTTAGAATTTATATCCGCAACTGGTATGAGTTCTCCATACGCTGTATCTGTAAATAAAAATAATAATTATAAATTTGCGGGTATTGATTTTACCTTATCAAATGGATTTAGTTCAGCGACAGATATAATTACATTAAAATTTAAAACATTAAAGACAGGTTCAACAACTTTGTCTTTGGCAAATGTATTATTAAATGACTGTAATAATAATAAATTATCAGTAACACCAGTTTCAAAAACAATAACAATTGGAACTCCTGTTATTAAAGATTCTAATAATTATTTATCTGTTTTAAGTATTACAGGATATACAATTAGTCCAGCATTTAATAAAAATACAACTAGTTATAGTTTAACAGTTCCAAATAATGTTTCAAGTGTAACAGTAAATGCTACAAAAGAAAGTGCTAAAGCGACTCTTACAGGAACAGGGAATAAAAATTTAAGTGTAGGCGCTAATAATATTTCAGTAGTAGTAACTGCAGAAAATGGAAATAAAAGAACATATACAATAACTGTAACAAGACAGTCTGCAATTCAAAAATCAAGTGATAACTCCCTAAAAGATTTATCAGTTCCAGGTTATACATTAAGTCCAGCATTTAGTAAAGATAATTTAGATTATACTTTAAAGGTACCAAATGATGCGACTAAAATAGATGTTAAAGCAATAACAAATAATGAAAAATCAAGCGTTAAAATAGTAGGTAATACAGATTTAAAAGTAGGAGAAAATGTAGTAACAGTAGAAGTAACCGCAGAAGATGGAAGTAAAAAAACATATAAAATTACTGTAACAAGAGAGGAAGAAAAGAAAAATGAGCCTGTTCTTGACTCAGATGCAACATTAAGTAAATTAAATGTAGGTGGTTATACATTAAGCCCAGCATTTAATAAAAATAAGTTCTCTTATTCTATAACAGTACCAAGTAATGTTGATAACTTAACTGTACAAGCAATTGCATCAAGTAGTAAGGCTAAGGTTACAATAAGCGGTAATAGTAACCTAAAACCAGGTATGAATTATATTACAGTTACAGTAACCGCAGAAAATGGTAATAAAAATACATATACAGTAAATGTAACTAAAAAGAAAGCAAGTACAAGTACAAGTTCTAATTCTGGTACAAAAGAAGAACAAAAAAAATCAAATGAAAATTATCTAGAAAGTTTAGTAATAGGTAATGGTGAAATAAGTCCTAAATTTGATAAAAATATGAGTAATTATGAAGTTACAGTACCATATGAAATTAATAAACTTGATTTAACTTATAAAGCATCAGATAAAGCTAAAGTAGAAGTAATGGGTAATAAAGATTTAAAAGTAGGAGAAATTACCCCTATAACAATTAAAGTAATCGCAGAAGATGGAAGCGTAAGAATTTATACTTTAAATGTAAAAAGAAGTCCACTTAAAAGTAATAATGATTTATCAGATATAAAAATTGATGGTAAAAAATTAGATGATAACTTTGATCCAGATAATTTAAATTATAAGTTAACTGTTGATGGAAATACTGATTCACTTGACGTAGAAGCAATTGCTAAAAATCCTAATGCTAAAGTAGAAATAACTGGTAATAAAAACTTAAAAGAAGGTAACAATGTTGTAATGGTTAGAGTTACAGATGAAAATGGTTTCACAAAAAGTTACCAAATAGATGTTGAAAAGAAAAGTAAGAAAATTTTAGGATTAACTTTAGGACAATTCTTTGCATTATTATCACTTTTATTACTACTATTAGCAATCATAATAATGCTTATAATATTAATTAAAAGAAAGAATAAACAAAAAGAAGATATTCAAAAAATATCAGAAGGAACTAAAATAGAATTTAAACCTGAAATTAATATTGGTTCTAGAAATGGTACAGATGATGATATAGTTTATCCTAATGGAAATATATATCAAGATAGTAAATTAAGTGCTGAAGTACCAAAACAAATAAGTGAACCAAAAAATGTAATAGATTCTGATTCTATAGATGCAGATTATGAAGAAAAATATGATTTATATGATGATGTAGTAACAAAAGATGAATTATATGATGCACTAGAAGAAAGTTTAGAAACTAACAATACAGATAAATTAAAAATGCTTCTTAAACAAGAAGAAGTAAATAGACTTAAAAAAGAAATAAAAGAAAAACAAGAAAAGTTAAATAAGTCATCAAGATATGATACATTTGACGATGATGATTTTTAATAAAAAAATAAACAATTAAAAGTGAACTTTTTAGTTCCTTTTTTTATGCATTTTATTTGAATTAATAGTATAATACTCCAACCCATTACATACTTTAAATTTATTGGTACATATTAATGATATATGTATGGTTTTTGTTTGACAAACACTCTGGGGAGGGGGTATAATATATATGATATAATAGAAAGAATGTTGAATGGGAGTCGTATTAAAATGAAGAAATTTTTTCAAGGTAAAATAAAATTTTTAATAATGATTGCATTTTTATTTTTGTTTTTTTTTAATACGGTAGCATACTCAGGACTTGCTAGTAAACTAGCAATAACATCTGAAGCAATGTTCAGAGCTTCCGCAGACATAAGAGTAACAGGAATAAAATTAGAATCTGCAAGTAATGGTGCTGTAGAAAATTATTCACCAAAGTACAATGTTGATAATACAACTACAGGTTTTACACTTCCAAATGCAAATTCATCAATAACATATAGAGTAACAGTAACAAATTATGGTGATAGAAATCAAACAATATATTCTTTCATAAAACAAAGTATAAATAAAGATGGAATAAATGTAACAGTAACAGGTTATAAAGAAAAAGATATAATAAAATTTAATACAAGCGTAGAATTTTTAATAACAATAACTGCTACAACTCCAGATACAAACCCAATCAATTTAATAGAACAATATGAATTTAGAAAAGTATATACTGTGGAATATCAAAATACAGATGGAACACAAGTTTTAGAACCACAATATAAATATGAAAAAGAAAGTTTAAAATTAAGGGAAGATGTTTTAACTAAAACAGATTATGATTTTAAAGGATGGACATGTTCACTAGGCGATTATGCTGCTGGAAGTGAATATACATTAGATCAAGATATTATTTTATATCCTAAATTTGAAAAGAAAAAAGGGAAATTAGATTTAAATTATAATATAGATGGAACATGGTATTATTCAGGATATAATAATAAAATACAAACAGGAATAAAAGTTGCAGGATCAGATAAAGGATATTTAAATGATTTTGGTGGAACATATGAATATGGAACAAGTTATGAAATATATGGATTTAAAATAGATGGAGTAGAAATACCATATTCGAAGAAATACACAGTGGATGGAACAAACCATTTAAATGTGTACTTCAATACAATTAATTTCACAGTTAATGATGAGAATTTAGGAAGTATAACACCAACACAATTAATAGTAATACCAGGGACAACATTTACTGTATCTAGTAATGTAATAACATTATCAGATGGAAGAATAGCAACCGCAAGTACAAAAGATGTAACAGGATACAAAACAAAATTCTCAAGTTATACAATAACACCAAATAGTACAACAATAAATGCAAAAACAACAGCACAAGCAAATTTCACAAAAGAGGCAGAAAAATATACAATAACCCTTGATAACAAAAGTGCAACAACAGCTGGGACAACAGCTATTTATGAAAAGTATAATACAGGAATATATTTAGATGGTGCATTAACTAAAGCAATGACAACAAGTACAAATGCAATAACAAAGCCAAGTAAAACAGGATATACATTTAAAGGATATTATACAAAAGAAAATGGTCAAGGAGACCAAATAATAAATGAAAATGGATATATAACAGAAAATATAACAAATACAACATATACAGCAAATGCCACAGTATACGCATATTATACTATTAATACATATACAATAACATATAATTTGAATGGTGGAACAGTTTCTACTGCAAATCCAACAAGCTATAATATAATGTCGTCATTTACTTTAAACAATCCTAATAGAGTTGGCTATACATTTAATGGATGGACAGGCAGTAATGATGCTAGTAGTGGATTAAATTATACATCTTCGAGTCCATATACTGCAAAGCAAAGGGATCATATATTAGGTAATGATTTTTCTCTCGCTGAGGGTTCTACATATAGAGTTTTCGTTACAGGAAAGCGTGTGTCAGGTACATTAAATTTACAAGGAGGAATTTGGTATACTGAACATTCTACCGGTAATGGCTTTGATGGTTATAGCGGTGCTTTTAAGAAAAGTGAAGATTTAGAAAATGGATATGCAAAATATTATAAAGATATATCCATATCTACAGGATATACAAAGGGAAGATTTTATATACAATTAGAGCAAGCAACAAGTGGTGGTACGACATCATGGAGTTTATATGATATGCATGTTATAAAGGTTAGTAATTCGGTAAGTATACCAACAGGAAGTACAGGTAATAAAGCATATGCTGCTAATTGGGCACCAAATACAAATACCGCATATAAAGTTAATCATTATGTACAAGATATAAATACAAGTACATATACACTTAATAGTACTGATTCAAAAACTGGTACAACAGGAGCGTCTTTAACATTATCAGACTTAAAAAAAGAAATTTCAGGATTTACATATTCTAAAGGACAAGTTGATGGAGCAGATGCATTAACAACAACAATATTAGCAAATGGAAGTAGAGTAATAAATTTATATTATACAAGAAATAGTTATACAGTAACATATGATGCAACAACAAATGGAGGAAGTACGGCTACACAAACTTCGAGTGTACTATATGGTGGGAAAGCAGATTTAACAAAAAAAGCTGAAAAATCAGGTTATGAATTTATAGGATGGAATACAAATAAAGATGCAACAAGTGCACTTACAAGTTATGAACCAGTAACTGGCAATGTAACGTTATATGCAATATATAGTAAAACATTAACAGCAACATTTAATTACTATAATTCTAAATCGGAAACAAAATCAGTAACAATATATAATAATGCGACAAGTGGAAGTATAACATCACCATCTGCATTAGGAACACCAAGCGGATATACATTTAGACATTATAGTACAAGTAATGCAGCAAATGCATCTAAAACAATTGATGCAAATTCGGCAGTAGTATTAACAAGCAATCAAACGTATTATGCGTCATATCAAAAAACAGTAACATTAAATTTCTATTATCATAGTGGAACAGATACATATGCTAATACACAAACTAGTACAACAGCAACCGGCGTTCAATATTTAGGATACAATAATGCTATAGTAAATTCTACAGTAAGTATTCCAAGTGCTGTTACAGGAAGTACTGGATATTACGGCACGTCATATAAAGGTGTAACAGCGGCAAATTCAACAACACCAATAAGTGTAAATACGGGAACAACAAATTATTATGCTTATTATCAAGTAGGAATAACATATTATTACTATAATGGAAGCACACATACATCAATGCCAAGTGAAAGTGATAAGACACAGCCAATAAGAACAGCATATTCAAATGGAACAAATTATGTTACAAGTGTTAATATAACACCAACACCAAGTGCATATGATGAAGCATCATTTAAGGGTTGGTCATATACAAATGATTCAGTAAATGATAGAAATCCAGCATATACTGCAATGACATCACTATATGCATATTATCAAAAGACAGTTACTGCAACATTTAATTATTATGATGGAAGTAAAGCAGCAAGTGCAACCGCAGGAAATACAAGAACATATATTTCTAAGTCTGGTGGAGTAAATACAATTAATACAAATATAACAATACCAGATGCAGCAAAAGCAAATAGAGGATCATATACATATAGAGGAGTAAGTACAGGAAATACTGCAAATGCAAGTGTAGTAACACCAACAACAGCAAATACAACATATTACTCATCATATACATATGCAATAACAGCGACATTTAAAGCAAATGGAGGAACAGGAACGGCGCCATCAGCAGTCGTAGGAACAGGATATATGAATTATTCTGGAACAAAAATTGGAATAAGCGTAACAATGCCAAGTAATACATTTGCAAGAAATGGTTATACATTTGGTGGATGGAATGATACAGTAGCCAATAAAACATATGCTGCAGGAACAAGTACTACAATAGATAGTTCAAGAGACTTTAATGCAACATGGAATGTTGTAACATATACAATTAAATATAATTTAAATGGAGGAACGGTTTCCACAGCAAATCCAACAAGTTATAAAATAACAGATGCGGATATAACATTAAATAATCCAACAAAACCAGGATATACATTTACAGGATGGACAGGAACAGGATTAAGCGAAGCAAGTACAACAGTAACAATAAAATCAGGTAGTTATGGTAATCGTGAATATACAGCAAACTATTCAATTAATCAATATTATTATGATGTTAATCCAGATTCAGGTATAAAATCATTTGATATAACAATAGATGGAAAAACAAGTAAAGAATTAAAAGATTATAATCAAAAACATAATTATGGAACAGAGGCAACAATAACAAATGTAGTAGCAAAAACAGGTTATATATATACAGGTTATAAAGTTACTGGAAGTATGACAACATTAACTGGAAGTACTAATTCAAATATAAAAACAAAATTAGGAGCAGGTAATGGTGCGATTGGATTAACAAGTACAGCAAATGCATTAACATTTGATGCACAAACTCTTGCTTCTATAAAATATAGTACAACACCACAAGCACTAGTATTTAAAGGCGCAGATAATGGAACAGGAAGTTATAGTTATGCAATAACAGCAGGGAATACAAATAGTTATTTCACTATAAATGGAACAACAATAACAACGAGTGATACAGCAGTACCACCAGTAGGAACATATAAATTAACAATACAAGCAACAGATAATACAAGTAAAGTAACAGCAACAGCAGAAATAACTATAGTAATAGAAGAAGCAAGTTCAATAAATCCAACATTAACAGCATACTCAGGAACATATGATGGACAACCACATACAATCGGAGTAACAGGTGGAAGTGGTGGAACAATACATTATAGTACAGATAATAAAACATGGAGTACAACAAAACCAGCAAGAACAGATGTAGGAACAACAACAATATATGTAAAAGTAGTAGGAGATAGAAATCATACAGATACAAGTCCTATACCATCAACAATAACAATAAAACCAGCAACAATAACATATACAGCAAGTTCATATGAAGGATTCTATGATGGAAATGGACATACAATAAGTGTAAGTGTAACAAAACCAACAAGTGGTGCAACAATAACATATTCAACAAGTGCAAATGGAACATATAGTGCAACAAAACCAAGTTATACAGCAGCAGGGACATATACAATTTATTTTAAAATAGAAGCAGCTAATTACACTACAAAAACAGATAGTAGAACAGTAAAAATAAATACAACAAATCTAAGTGGAAGTGTAACAATAACAGGAACAAATACATGGGGACAAACATTAACAGCAAATGTAACAAATACAAATAGTGCGACACTTTCATATCAATGGTATTCAACAACAAGTACAACAGCAACAGGAGGAACAGCAATCGCTGATGCCACAGAAAATACATATAAAATAGATAAATCATTAGTAGGTAAATATATTTATGTAGTAGTAACAGCAAGTAAAACAAACTATAATAAAACAACATGGAGTGATATAACAGATACAACGAATAAAACAGCAACAGTAGCAAAACAAGCATTAAGTGTAACAGCAAATGCAGCAACAGCATCATATGATGGAAAAGAACATAATGCAACAGTAAAAGTAAATAGTGCATCATGGGATGGAAAAACAATAGTATCAGGAACAAGTACAAGTTATGGAAGTACAGTAACAAGTGCTGGTGTAACAGGAACAACATATAATTTATTACCATCAAGAACAGCAAAAGGAACAACAAGTATAAGTTATAAAATAACAGGTGGAAGTTATTATAATGATTTTACAGGAACATCGAGTGTTGCAATTAATCCAGCAGGTTTATCAGGAAGTGTAAAGATAACAGGAACAAATACATGGGGAAATACATTAACAGCAAGTGTAACAAATACAAATAGTGCGACACTTTCATATCAATGGTATTCAACAACAAGTACGACAGCAACAGGTGGAACAGCAATATCAGGCGCAACAAAAAATACATATGAAATAGACAAATCATTAGTAGGTAAATATATTTATGTAGTGGTAACAGCAAGTAAAGCAAATTATGATAATGCAACATGGAATGATATAACAGATACTGCAACAAATAGTACTGGACCTGTAGCAAAGAAATCAGCAACAATAAGTTTTGCGTCATCATCTGTAACAATAAATTATGGAGAAAGTGCAAAAAATACATTAACAAACACAGGAGATGGAACAGTAAGTTATACATCAAGTAATACAAATGTAGCAACCATAAATAGTACAACAGGTGAAGTAACAATAAAACAAGCAGGAACAACAACAATAAAAGCAAAGGTAGCAGATGTAGCATATTATACATATTCTACTAAAACAATAAGTTACACATTAACAGTAAAAAAGATAACAAATCCAGCAAAAGTTTCACCAGTAACTGGAATAGTATATGGTGAAACAAAGGCAATGGTAAGTGCAACAGGTGTACAAGGAACAATATATTATTCAACAGAAACAGAATTAACAGAAGCAAATTATTTATCAAAAGGAAGTCAAGATATTCCAAGTTCATCAGGAAGAGATGCTGGGACATATAATATATATTATTATGTAACGGGTAATAGTAACTATAATGCAGCATCAAATACTTCATCTACACCAGTTAAGACAACAATAGGGAAAGCTACAAACCCAATAGCGATAACATCGCCACAAAGTTGGACACCAACGTTCTCAACAAGT
>ULMG01038083.1_pt1 | contig 40736 bp, 37 predicted proteins | sample 1951601 | NCBI WGS metagenome assembly ULMG01 (sample SAMEA4835545, study PRJEB28245) | human gut metagenome | biome: gut microbiome; material: fecal sample | place: Denmark | collected 2008
TCGCTAATTGATCATCAACACTAATTGTTACACCATCAACTTTAACATCTTCTAATAAATAAGTTAATATACTCTTTGGAATTGATGCAAATAATTTAGTTTTTTCTTCTGAAGATGAGTTTGACATCTTCACCATAATCTCTTTAAATTCATTTTGATCTTTAGGACTTATACTTGAAGAAAGAACCATCTTTCCCATTTTCACTTGAATTTTTTCTTCGGTTAAATTACTATAAATTGCTTGATTTATTTCTGTAAATTTTTCTGTTTTAGGAACTAAACCATCTCCAATTAAATCTGCAAAATCAGATAATTTATTTGGAGCAATTAATGCCAAAATAGAGCTTACCATTGCTAATACCAAAGCAATTCCTAAAAAATATTTCCAAGGATTTAAATTTTTTAAAAGTCTTTTCATTGAGCCGAAAAAATCTTTTGATTTTTCTTGTACTCGAGGTCCTCCTGGTCTAGGCATCTTTCAATTCCTCCTCACTTAACTGTGATAAAGCAATCTCCTTATACACAGAACAATTTTTTAACAATTCTTTATGTGTTCCTATTCCAACACATAAACCTTTATCTAAAACAACTATTTTATCAGCATTCATAATTGTTCCAATTCTTTGTGCCACGATAACACTTGTAGCATCCTTCGTATGTTTCTTTAATTCTTTTCTCAAAACAGCATCCGTTTTATAATCAAGTGCTGAAAAAGAATCGTCAAAAATATATATTTCAGGATTTCTTGCTATAGCACGAGCTATTGCTAATCTTTGCTTTTGACCTCCAGAAACATTTGTTCCTCCTCTAGCAATATGAGCTTCATAATCACCTTCCATTTTCGTTACAAAGTCTGTTCCTTGTGCAACTCTTATTGCTTCTTTTATTTCATCCATATCAGCTTTTTTCTTGCCATTATCACCATATGAAACATTGGAAGCAACTGTTCCAGTAAACATTACAGCTTTTTGAGGAACATAACCAATTTTATTATTTAAAGCTTCTTGTTTATATTCTTTAACATTTACACCATCTACTAAAACTTCGCCATCAGTTGCATCATAAAAACGTGGAATTAAATTAATTAAGCTTGATTTACCACTTCCGGTTGAACCAATAAATGCAATAGTTTCACCCTTCTTTACTTTAAATGAAATATCTTTTAATAAGTATTCATCAGCATCAGGGTATTTAAACGAAACATTTTTAAATTCAATTGTTCCTACTTCTTTTGTTTCACCATCAAAGTCACCTTCAACAATCGAAACTTCAGCATCCAAGACTTCATTAATACGACGAGCAGATATCTGGGCTCTTGGCACCATCATAAAAATCATTGCTAACATCAAAAATGACATAATTACTTGCATTCCATAACTTGAGAAAACAACCATATTACTAAACAATGTAATTTTTTGAACCATACCTGCTTTCATAATTAAGAAAGATCCTATAATATAAATTCCCAAAGTTAGACCATGCATAACCAAATTCATAACAGGACTCATTACTGAAAATACCCTTTGGTTAAATAATTGTTGATTTGTAAGTGCCTTATTAGCTTCTTCAAAACGACCAGACTGAAATTTTTCTGCATTAAAAGCCCTAATAACTCTAATACCAGTTAAATTTTCGCGTGTCAAAGCATTTATTCTATCTATTAATTTTTGTACTTTTTCAAATCTTGGTAAAACAATAATTAAAATAATAGAAACAGTTAACAATAAAACACCAACACAACAACCAGTTAAAACACTCCATTCTAAGCCTTTATTTAATATCTTAGCAATAGCCCATACGGCCATTATTGGTGCTTTCACTAACATTTGTAATCCAAGTCCAATAATCATATCAACTTGTGTTATATCATTAGTTGTTCTTGTAATTAAACTACTAGTTGAAAACTTCTTAATTTCTTCTGTTCCATACTCTTGAATTTTTCTAAATAGTTTCTTTCTAATCGTTGTTGCAAAACTTGAAGCTATATTCGCTGCTAAATAACAAACTATAATTGAAGCTACCAACGAACCAGCTGCACAAAGTAACATATAAACACCTTGCGTAATTATATCACTCATTAAACTACCTTCGGTTTGAACAAGTTTCGTAATAGCACTCATGTAGTCCGGCATTTTTAAATCTAACCATACTTGAAAAACAACTAATATTAACGAAAATAATATTCCTATTAATTCTTTTTTAGTTAAATTTTTAAATAATTTAAACATCTTATCCCTATATCCTTTCCATATTATTCCTTAATTTATGTAAAATGTCAGAAAATAATCTATATTCTTCATCTGTTATATTATCCAATAATATATGATCAAGAACTTTTTTATCTTCCTTTAGATATCTAACAATTTCTAATGCTTTGTCAGTTAAAATAATAACTTTTCTTCTTGAATCAATTTCTGAATCAACCCTTTTTATTAATTCATTCTTTTCCATTGTATTCAAGATAGCTGATAAAGTTGACTTATTACATGGAATAAAATCTTCTATTTCTTTTTGATACATGCCATCTTTTTTACTAGCTATGACCATAATTATCCTACTTTGAACAGGAGTTATATCAAGTTTTTTATAACGATTAGCCATAACCTTAAAGAAAAATAAATCAAGTTCATTTATTTCATAAATCATTGCCATTTTATCATCCATAAATTACCTCTCACATTTTAGTTCGTTACCGAACTATTAAATTATATTACTATCATTTTTAAAATTCAATAAAAAAGCATTACATTATTTAACTTTCATCATTTCTTCACATAAAAAGAATATATCATCAAATATATTCTAAACTACTTTCTTCTTCATTACTAATAACACGGGCCTTCATCCCATTTATCATCGTAAAAGATGGCTTAACATGTCCAACATCAAACTTATATATAATTTTTATATTTAAATCAGCTAAAGCTCTTTTTATCATTTCCTCATAAGATACCTGACAAAAACTATTGGCAAAAGCTACTTTTCCAATTAAAATTGCCTTTGTATAAGTAAACCATCCTGCCATCTTAAACTGTATTAACGTATTATATAAGCTTTCACTCGTCATTGCAAAAACATCAAAATACCAAATAAATCCATCATCTTTATATTTTTCTAAAAATTGCTGTGTCGCATCATACTTAGTTCCAATTATATCTTTTAAACATTCAATACAACCACCAATTAATATACCTTCTTCACAAACATTTCCATTTAGATTTAACCATTCATTTGGCAAAGTTAGTTTATCACTAAATGCTTTTTCTTCACAATATAAAAATTTGTATTGCTTTACTAAATCACCTTTAATTATTTTAAAATAATTTTTATATGCATCATGTAACGGCCAAATATTAAAGCCACTCATATTACAAGGTGTATATATGGTTGCTATATCATATCTAGTTGTCACTATATAAAGCAGACTAGTTGGATCACTACTACCACCTATCCATTTAGGATTACTTTTAATTAAATTAAAATCAACAATTGGTATCATATCTAATAAAAAGTCTCCACCACTTGCAATAGCAATCATATTAACATTATTATCTTCAATTAATTCTTGTAATTCTAAAGCTCGTTTTTGAGCACTAGAACTAACCACTCCTCCACTTCGCACATTATCTGTTTCTTTAATTTGTAATTTATAACTATTAAAAATTTCCAAAGATTTTTCATAATCAACTATTTTATCTAAAACTCCACAACTACATGCCGTCACTCCTATAGTATCATTATCTTTTAAAAAAGTAGGAATTACCATTTTATCATCTCCTTCTATAATTTAAAAAAGCTATATCTAAAATATAGCTAATAACTACCATTATTAACAAGTTCATATAATTCATTCCATGTTCTGACTTTAATCATATCTTCATCACGACACGCAAAACCCGAATCAAATTGAACTGTCTTTATTCCATATTTTTTTACTGCTTTACAATTTAATGTATTATCATCTATAAATAAATCTATCCCTTGATTAATACATTCTTTTCCTTTATCTTTTATATTCGTAATCAATTTATCAAAAGGAACTTTATTTTTTATCAAATAATCATAAGAAAGTTTATATGGATTTTTATATTCTTCAATATTTCTAGCTGTTATAAAAATAATCTTATTTCCTTCTTTACGTAATTTATTTAAAACTTCTATAACATCTTTTTTTAACGGAACCATTCTAGCTAATATATGATAATTTTCTACAACAAAATTATGATAATCTGGCAAAATTGCATTTAATGCTTTATAATTCAACTTTCGGTCCATTAATTTACCTAAATCCATTCCATACTTTACAGCAATCATTGGTAATAAAGTCTCATATGTATCAGTAATTGTATCATCAATATCTATACCAATATTCATATTTATCACCTACTTTTCCATTATATAGTTATTTTTTAATATTAACAATAATTATTTCTTATCATCTTTTTCTATAACTTTAACTTTTTTATATAAGCCAAAGCCATTTTTAGTAAAAAGATTACTTCCATAATATATGACTATAACTAAATCAACTAAAGTAATTAAAATACCTAAAAAACTATGAAGTAATAAAAGAATACAAGCTATTAAAATTATTAAAGATATTATAAAACCAAAGAAAGCCTTTATCTTACTTGGTCGTTCATAAATCACTACATAGTTTTCTTTTTTTTGACCATTTATTTCTACTTTCTTTAAAAATTCATCTATTTTATTCATCTTCCTCAACTACTTCTTACCTTTAAAATATTTTATTAAAATAGTATTTAATATGCTTTGAATTAAAATAGTAATTCCAAATAATAAAGCACCTATTACTTCATCGAATAATAAACAAGTTACCAGCATAAAAATCATTACATAAGTCATAACAATTATCGTTATAACATCTGCTCGACCTTCAATAACTAACTCACGCGTATTTTCTGTTATATCATTATTTTTATAAAGAAGGATTACCGAAATCATAAAGATTATAAATCCGATTAAAAATAACACTAAACCATATATTTTCATACTAGCTATTGCATTATTTGTTAAAACCAAATTAAAAAATATTTTTTTTATAAAATCTATCTTTGTAACACTTGCTCCAAATAGTAAAAAAAGACCAACTAAATAAATAATAAGACCACCCATAAAACCGATCATAACTGCAATATTAAATTTACTCTTATTATTCTTCATTTAATCATCCCTATTTTACAAACTACTTTTTTTCAAATTAATTACTGGTCTTATCATAAGTGTTGCATCATTAACAATACTTTCTAACTTTTCATCTCCAAAATCATTACTAATATTGTAATATTTTAAATGTAACTGATAATCATCAGTATCAAGATCTGAAATATCATCAATATTATTATAAACATTTTCTTTTTCAATACTATGTGTATCTATCATTGTCGCATACACTGAATTATATAAACATACATAATCAGGACATTCCAAAATATTATAGCTATCATCATCAGAATTATAATTATACTTTAATATTTTTTTCATATCATCTTCATTAAATAAACGAACTTTATAACCATTTTTAGATACTAAATTATCTTCACCTAATTCTTTCAAAAAAGTTCCTTTTAAATATTCATTTATTTTACTTGTTTCATAAATTCCATTTATGGCATAAGGAATATCTTCTAAGAACATAACTTCTGAACTAATTGCAGTAATTGTATCATCTTTTTCAGAAGAATTATATAAAACAATCCAACTACGTGAAGCAAAATTTATTCGATCTCCTGCCTTGTAGGTCTTATATTCTTTTTTATCTTTAAAGATATTAACAGTATTTTCAGTTCCACCATTTTTTCTAAAAACATAAAAAGAACCTAATCCAATAACTATCAATAGTATTACAAAAATTAATCTTTTTTTCATAATATCCTTTCTTTTTAATATTCCTTGTATTCAACTTTTTCTTCAAAATTAGCATCATACTTTAACATTTTTTCATGCAATTCTTCCATTATATTATTCAAATCAATACCTCTCATTGAAGTAAGCACACAACTAACATTTTCATCATTAACGACTACCTTAACTAGACTACCTTCACTATTAATTGTTTTAGTAATAGCTTTAATATTTTTTAAATTCATTTTAATTTCATCTTGTCCTAATACTTGATAAGTTAATTCATCATCATTCAATTCATAAGTCTTAGGTATAACTTTTTTTAGTTCTTTTACAACCTTTGTTTCTTTCTTTGGTTCTACTATTTTTTCTTCTTTCTTTGTTTCTTTTACAATATCTTTTGTTTTCTCTTTTACTACTTTTTTTACTTCTTCATTTAAAGGAATCTTAGTTTCTTCTTCAATTACTTTTTCACTTACCTCATCATCTTTAATTAATCCAACATTTTCAGTTAAGTCTTTTTCTACCACTTCAAATTCTGGTTCTTTTTCATGACTATCTTCTTCAACTTTTTTGTCAGTCACCTTAAGGCCCTTTACAGGAACTTCTGCTTCTTCTTCAGGAGTTTTTATATAATCAGTTGTTTTAACATCGTCAGTAATAATACGTAATTGTTGTGTTTTTTCATCTTCACCAACAACTTTAGTTTTAACTTCAGCATCTGAAATAGTATAAAACTTACTTTTTGTCAATAATTCAATCAAACCATAAATACACAAAATCAAGCCGACAACAGGACAAACAAATATTAATTTACTTGTTTTATAAGGTTGAACACTATTTACATTATCTTTATGATAATAAATTGACAACATATCATCTCTTTTTACACTATCTTTATAATAAAAATTATATTCATACGTTGTTCCATTTACTTCATACATTACTGTTACATCATTTTTACCAGTTCCATCTTTATCATCTTTAACATTTACAACAGTCGCTTTAATAGGTACTAAATCACGTTCTCCACTTACTATATAAATACAGATAACTAAAGAAAGTACTAGTAAAATTCCAATAACTAAAAATATAATACTTCTGACATTTATCTCTTTATTACTCACTCTTCATCAACCTACCTTATTCTTATTTCTAATTATAACATACTAAATAAATTTAAAAAAGTGACTAACTAACTTTTTTAGTATAATCACTTTTTAAAAATCAACTATTCTACTACCTTTTATTTGACTATGAATAGACACTATATATTTTAAATCATCAGTATTAAACCTTGTACAACCATGTGATTTAGGATATCTTTGACCCCCACCTATATGCCATGGATTGCTACCATTTCGCCCATTATCTTTCCAAACAACAGGAACTGAATAGCCTTCTTTAGCTAACCAACCAACTTTATAACTACTTAAATGAACACCAGTGCTTCCACCGCCATCAGAATTTTCAAAACCAAGAGCATCACCAGTACTTATTTCAAATTGCTTGAATAATTTCCAATTCCCCGCTGATCCTTTAAAAATATATAGTACTTGCGAACCTGCATTTGTCCAAAACAAATAATTAGTATCACTTTTAAAACCAGCCATATTTACAAAATCTTCAGCAAATTCTTGACTATATACATCTGCTATATAATAAGAATAAGGCTTAACATTCGAAGCATCAACTGCTATATAATCATTACCAACTTTAATAGTATCGCCAAGTGGATATGGATGTTTAATCTTCTTTACAAGACCATTATAAGCACCTGTTGTACCAGCATTCAAAGAAACATCCTGCCCAGTTATTAAACTTTTACCAACAACATTTTTTGTTAACTTAACATTAGTGTACAAAGTTTGTACAACAGTTACATTAGCTGAAGCCTTCTTACTCGGATCACTTTTTGAAGTTACAATTACATTAGTAACTCCTCCAAAATGAGGAACCAATTTACCATCTTCTGTTACACTCAAGATTCCTTTATTACTACTTTCAAAAGTATAATCACTAGAGCTTAAACTTTTACCTTGATTATCAGTGATTACAATAGAAGCACTATTAAATTTTTTATAATTAGCTACAGAAATCCTAACCTTTTTCAATTTAAATGTGTCATTTGTTATCAAATCCGGTTCTTTACCATCACTCACAGCCTGAGAAGGATCATCAGAACTACTATTATCTTCATCACTTTTAGTTTTTAAATTAATTACAATATCTCCAAGATTAGTTGTTCCTCCCAATTTATCATTAATTTCCTTTTCCTTTGCTGCTTCTAACTCTTTAATTTTGGTAACAGTAGCATTGGTTTCACAACTTTTAATTACAGAATCATCATAATTTACAAAAGTCATTGCATAATTTACAATTGTTGGTACAAAAAAGATTGCGAATGCAGCAATAAATCTTTTACTATTTTTAGATAGCACTTCTGACATTGTTCCTTTTTGCGGATTTAACATATAGATAAACAAATCTTTCATAATTTTATACATTAAAATAAAAGGAATAACTATAAAAAGAATTCTTATTAGATATTTAACTATTAAAATAACTCTTAAAATCCCAGGTTCTTCACATAATACTACTAAACTCATAAAAATCCTCCTTTATCTTAGTTTTTCTCTATACTATAAAAATAAAAATTTCCATCACTAGCTTTCTTAAGAGTAACAACATAATCTAAAAAGTTATCATAACAACTACTATCATTATTATCTTGTAATAAACATTGATAATTTAAATTTTTTACTAAAATTTTCTTTTTATTTTTGCTATCATAAACAGTATAATTAACTTTTATTTCTTCATCATCTTCAATTTCACCTTCGTTACTATCTTCTACTACGAAGCCTACTTTTATTTTTATTTTTATTTCGTCATTTTCCTCATAATAATCTTTAATAAAAGCATAATATCTATCTTTTTGAGTACTTAACATCCCACATGAATCAGGTAACTTAGCACTTATTACATAACTATTCCCTTTTTTCTTTAAACTTCGTCCACACCCATATTCTATATCCGCAACATCAATATTAACATCTGGACCAAACATTGAAAGTACTAACTTTTTAAGAACATTTTCATTAACTTCTTTTCGGTAAAATCCACCATTTAAATTTTCTTTCAAAAAAAAGTCATTATTATTTATGTAATTATCAACAATTAAAGCTGATATTAAACTACTATCTAAATTATTTACAGTATAATCTCTTTCATATATTTTACCCATCAAGTCGCCACTGCTAATTTTATTTTGCAGAAAAAATAAATCCCATTTATTTTCATTAAGAATAACTTCATTATAAAGTTCATCTTGTGTCATTTTTTTATCATTTTTAAAATACAAAAAATAGCCTAAAAAAACTATCAATACAATAGCAATCATTATTATCATAAATAAACTAAATTTAATTTCTACTTTTGAACTATTTTTATTATACATAATAAACACCCTTGCTTAAAATATTATAACATACAAAAAGCACCAAAAGGTGCTTTACTTACATTTAAATAACATATGTCTTTGATAATAAAATTCATTGTAAAAAATCTTATGTTCTTCTTGATCATAATAATTTGCAAACTCACTATTCTTTAAATACTCTTCCGTATCTTTAGTCATTTTATTCTTATCTAAAATACGTTCTCCTGCAACAATTTTAAAACAATCAGTATAAAATATTAGAAATTCTTCTTCTGTTAAATATCCTTCTTTTTGAACATCTTGCATAACAAAATTATTAATAAGCTTGGCAAATTCTTCAAATACAAGTTTGCTTTCTTTGTATGAATAAGGAACCGTAAAACCTCTCCCTAACCAAGTTTTTCCTACATACTCATTTGACAAACTTAACTTTTTAAAAATTTTATCATTTTCTTCTGATAAATCACCTAAAGTTATCCAAGAATTATCATTATCATAGTTATTACACATTTTTGTAAAAATATTCTTACTCCACAATAAACGACATACTTCTTGATTCTCCGGAATAATATATTCATTTATGTTATCGAAGACTGCTTCCATTCCAACACACCCATACTGATAAGCAGTTTCTGAAAGATTATTTTTCTGAATCATCTTTATTTTCTCTTAAACTAAGGCCTAATTCAATTAATTGCTTTTCTGAAACATTACTTGGACATTCACACATTAAATCAGTAGCACTGGCTGTTTTAGGGAAAGCAATAACATCACGAATGTTTTCAGTTCCACACAACAACATTGTAAGACGATCCAAACCTAGCGCAAAACCACCATGTGGAGGACAACCATATTTTAAAGCATCTACAAAGAAACCAAACTTTTCACGAATGTCTTCTTCAGTTAACTCTAAAGCTTTGAACATTATTTCTTGAACTTTTTCATCATGGATACGAATTGAGCCACCACCAGCTTCATAACCATTGATAACAATATCATAAGCTTTACTATAACAATGAGCCTTATCTGTCAATAACTTATCAACATCTTCATCTTTTGGCATTGTAAATGGATGATGACAAGCCATATATCTATTTTCTTCTTCACTCCACTCAAAGGACGGAAAATCAACAACCCATAATAACTTATAATCATTTTCATTTATTAAAGATAAATCTCTTGCCAACTTACATCTTAAAGCTCCTAATGCTGTTTTAACAATTCCATAATTACCAGAAACAATCAAAACTAAATCATTATTTTCAACAGCTAATTTTTCTTTAACAGATGCAATTTCACTATCTTTTAAAACTTTAACAATTGAACCAGTAACTTCTTCACCAATTTTCAAATAAGCAAGACCACTAGCTTTATACGTTTTTACATACTCTGTTAATTTATCCAAATCTTTTCTTGAATAATTACTAGCTTGATTCTTTACAACTATTGCATTAATAATTCCTTCATTTTCCAAAACATTTTTAAAAACTCCAAATTCAGTAGCTTTAAAACAATCTGAAATATCTTGAATTTCCATCCCAAATCTCAAATCTGGTTTATCTGAACCATATTTACTAATAGCTTCATCATATTTCATTCTCTGTAATGGTAATTTTATATCAATTCCCTTGACTTCTTTAAAAATAGTGGCTACTAAGTTTTCACCTAGTTGCATTACTTGATCTTCATCAACAAATGACATTTCGACATCAATTTGGGTAAATTCTGGTTGACGGTCCGCACGTAAATCTTCATCTCTAAAACATTTGGCAATCTGAAAATACCTTTCAAAACCTCCTACCATCAAAAGTTGTTTAAAAATTTGTGGACTTTGTGGTAAAGCATAAAACTTTCCCTTATTGACTCTACTTGGAACCAAATAATCTCTTGCTCCTTCTGGAGTACTCTTACATAAAACAGGAGTTTCTACTTCTATAAAATCTAAATTGTTTAAAAACTTACGAGCAGCAAAAGTTATGTTATTTCTAACAATAAAATTACTCTTTAAAGCTTCTCTTCTTAAATCCAAATAACGATACTTTAACCTAGTATCTTCTAAAGCATTAGTTTCATCACTTATTGTAAAAGGTATTTCCTTTGCTCTATTAATAAGAATTAAATTACTAGCTTCTATTTCAATTTCTCCAGATAATAATTTTGTATTTTTGTTTTCTCTTTCAACAACTTTTCCTTCTACCTCAATAACATATTCATTTTTTAATTCTAAAGCTGTTTCATAACAAGCACTTTCTGGACGAACTACTACCTGCGTAATTCCTGCTCTATTTCGTAAATCAATAAAGACTAATCCCCCAAGATTTCTTACTTTAGAAACCCATCCCTTTATTGTCACAATTTCTGATACATTACTTAAATTATAATACTTAATTTTCTCCATAATATCCCTCTTTCATAATATTCTACTAAACTAAAAAAACAGTTATCATCCCCAAAGGGACGAATAACTGTTAATCCGCGGTACCACCCAATTTATTAGTAAAACTAATCTCTTTAATTATAACGGCATTTAACCGGATTAGATATGTATTCTCTAACCAATTCATAAGTGTCTTCCAATATCCATCATTATTAACTCTCACCAATCGTTAACTCTCTAAAATTCTGAACATAGTACTCTTCTTAATCAACATTGATAAACCTATTTTAAGACTTCTCATTACCAAAGTCAAATATAAAATTTTATTTCACTAAATTATTTTAATTCATCCAAAATATTATCCATAAAATGAGCTACAACATCACAACTTTTTTTATAAAATTCTTCATATGTTACAACATTATCATTATTAGGAACATCTGATATACTCCTTATGATTAAAAATGGAACATGTGATAAATAGCAAACTTGTGCAATACTTGCTCCTTCCATTTCGACACATAAAGCATTAAACTTTTGCGCTATCTTAGAACTCATTTTAATCTCCGTACAGAAAATATCACCCGAAGCTATTATTCCTCTAAATCCTCTAACTTCAGACATTTTCTTAATTACCGCATCAGCTATCGTTAACAAATAAGTATCTGTCTCAACAAATTTTCCCACTTTAGGAACATAACCTTTTTCATGATTAAAAGCTGTTATATCAAAATCATGTTGAACCAATTTCTCACCTATAACAATATCACCAACTGCTAATTTTTCACTAATACCTCCAGCAACGCCAATATTAAATATATAATCAACTTTATAATTATCAATTAAGATTTGGGTTGTTCGAGCTGCATTAACTTTACCAACACCACTTTCAACTAAAATACAATGTATTCCATGAAGTGTTCCTTCATAAAAAGTTAATTCAAAAATAGTATATTCCTTTTCAAAATTCAAATAACCTTTAAATGCTTCTAATTCTTCTAACATTGCAAATATAATTCCAACTTTTTTCAAATCAAACCACCTATAAAACTATATCATTAATTTTCTTTAACAACTGGTCTTTTAACGACATGTCGTTCAAACTTTGTTTCTTTTTCAATTGTTTGAACCAATTCAATTGCTTTTTTCTGTAAATCATCCAATGTTCCATCATTTACAATATCATAATCATACTCTATTTCATCTACCAACGACTCCGTAACATGTTCCTTTTGTTTCTTTGTTAAATGCGAATTATAATTAGGTCTTGTTACATGAACAGTAACAGTTTCCGGATAAGCAACTTTAATCGAAGCAAATTCTTCTGGTAATCGACCATCACTAATTGTAATAACGTCAAAATATCTTGAATAAATATCAATATCTTGTAAAATTCTTTTTATAAAAAAATATTGATCAATTTGTTTTCTTATTAATTCTGTTCCTAAATCTTGTAATAATTGACGAGGCTTTGTCTCATTATCTCCATCCCAATGAGCAATTTGTTTAGCATACATTTTCATATAATAAGCAATTTGAATATTAACAACATCTAAACCTCTACTACGATAATATTCATCTATATATTCTGCTGTTGAATCCTTTCCACTATTAGCTTTTCCACCTAATAAAATTATCTTCATTTACTTCACATCCTTTTTCAAAGAAAAAAAGCCATTATAGTTCAATTCTACAACGACTTTTTTTCAAATAACTAATCAAATAATAGCATTATTTTTTATTATTCGCAACAAATTAATTACCAAATTTTTCAATTAATTTTTCTACTATTTTTTTATCGCCATCACATAAATCATAATTTAATATCTCATTCATTAAAACCCATTTATAATCAGAATGTTCACTTAAAATAATATCTCCGCTTAAATATTTACACTCATATAATTTAAGTTCAATAATTCGTTCAGAATATTCATGAACATCAACTCCAAGAACTTTAACTGGCTTAATTTTGATGCCTAATTCTTCTCTTATTTCTCTTTCAATTGCTTGTAACTCATTTTCATTATATGCCACTTTACCACCAGGAAATTCCCATTTACCTAAAGATTCTTTCTTCCCCGTCAATCTTTTAGCTATTAAATACTCATTTCCATTAGAAATCATAGCAGCTACTACTTTTAATGTCATTTTTTTCTTTCTTTGATTAACTTCTTCTAAGATTTCTTTAAATTTTTCATTGCTTTGTAAATTAGTGGCAGCAGCTTTATGTCCTTTACCTCCAAAATAAACCGCAACTTTTGAAGCGTCAACATCTTTAACAATTCGGTATGAAACCGTATCCATATCCGTCATTACCATTCCCACTAAATCAATATTGTAAGTATTATTTTTTTTAATAAACTCACTAATATCATTCCGATAACAATAAGGACACTTTACATACCCTATTTTATATAAAACTTTGTCAATTAACAATTCTTTAACTATCATTTCACTTAAAATACTCTTAATATCTTTTTCTAACTTCTTATCAAATTCTGTAATAATAACTTTTTCAGTATTTGTAAATTCTAATTTTTTACTTTCATTTATCATTCGATTAACCATTTTCAAATAGTTTTCAAAACCTTGTGTTTCAAAAATAATATGTAAATAACGCGCTTCATCATTACCTTTACTCTGCCAATCCCACACATCATAAGACCTTGTCCATTCTACAAATTGATCAAGTACTTGTGATCTAACTAAATACTCATTTTTTACTAAATAATCATAAAACAAACTAGTTCCTGAAACCTTAGTACCATTTTTTTCTAAAACAATGTTAACAAATTCATATTTATTATTTCCTTCATCAATTTCTGATTTATGATGATCTATTACTAACAATTTCTTTTTTAATATTTCATCATCATTTATCAATGATAATAAAGGTTCCTTAATACATAAATCAGTAACAAAAACTTTATCAAATTCATAAATTTTTTTATTTTCAACATACAATTTTACTTTCTCTGTAATTTCAAAAGTTTTACATAATTCAAATTCTACATTATTAAATGCTTGCTTAGCCAAAAAACAACAGCCCAAACCATCTATATCTTGACTATGTGTAAATAATAATATTTTCATATTTCACCTCTTAACTTTCTAAACATTGTACTATAAAATTATTAAATATTAAATCGTTATAACATAAAAAAAGTTAATATTTCTATTAACTAAAAATGTCTTTGTAATAAAGAAATATCTTGACTGTTATTTAATGTAATACCTCTTTGACTAATAAAATCTTCCACAGTTTCTTTACCATCAAAAACTTTTTGTATATCAGCAAAATATCTATCTCTATATTTTTGCTTTCTTTCTTTAACATACATATCAAATAATTTCTCAGCAAATAAAATAGATTTTATATATAATAAATTATCAACTTTACGATTATTTTCTAAATGCGAAGCTTTAGTTTGCATTTCAATAAAACGAGAATATAAATCGGTATTTCTAACTCTTTCACTAATTTCCAAAATTCTACCACTTTCATCTAACTCGTAAGCAACTACTTTTTCTAAAAAAATACTAATAATTTCTCTATGTAAGTAATCTGCACTATAGCCTATATTTTGTTCTTGTTCAGCATGAGCAATTTCATGTACTAAAGTCCCAACAGACAATAAATTTAATTGCGAACCAATATCTATATGTGAAAAATAAACTTTTCTATTAGATTCATTTAAATAACCAGGAATCATTAATAGTGGTTTCACAATTTGCCCACTCAAAGCATGCCCACCAACTAAATGAATATCCAAATCAATCGGATTTTTCTTAATTAATAAAGAATTTACATTATCATAAGCTTCCTTAGCATTTGTCACACAAGAAATAAAACTACTCTTTTCTTGAAGTTCTTTTTCAGTAATTGAATAAACATCATTTATTGTAAAATATTTATTTAAAAATTCAGCTGCTAATTTTTTTACTTCATCTAGATTTAAAGTGTTTAAATCATCTACTTGGCCTTGCACATTATCATATTTTTTACTAGGTAAATTGCGCATTAAAAATAATCTTAAATTTTTTAATTGTTCAATTTTAATATTATCTAAATTTATTCCTTTATATCCATAATATTTAATTTTGCTTTGTAATGCATCTTCTAATACTGATTGTTGCATTATAATCCCCCTCTTTTTACAAATATGTAGTATAATGACAAAATAAAAAAAGTCAAATTATAATCATAAAAAAGTATACTATTATAAAAAAAGAAAATATAGTTCCTCTAAAATAACAAATAAAGGTTTTACCCTAAATGTTTGCGACTGTTTAGCAGTCCTTTTTTTATACTCAAAATGTACCTTTCTAAACACATTATATCATCACCTATTAAAAATTATAACAAATAAAAAAACATCTGAATATATTAGATGCTTTATAAGTTACTTATCACTCATTATTATCATCAATGCTTCCATCTTGTATTATTCTTTCTGTTACATAGTCCTTATTATATAATTCAATTTCTCCCTTTTGATATGCCAATAATAAATGTTTCCATAAAGAAGAATTAACATACCTAGCTTTCATTGGATGAACTAAATATCTTACCGTATATTCTACATAATCTCCAACAACTTTAGTATATATTATAGGTGTGTAATGATTATAATAAATTCGATAGTCTGTTGAAACGTTATTAAGTTGTCTTTTCATTTTATCAGGAATACCTTTAATGACATCATTATTATTTATAATACGATAAATTACTCCTTTAGCTTTTTCTATATCAAAATTAAGAGGAACCATTACTACCAATTCATTCCAAATATATTTAAAAGCTTTATTATAATTACGCAAAGGATAAGAAAAAATAAGAGAATTAGGAACATGTGTTATAACTCCTGTACTCTGACCTATAAAATCTTCATTATTAACTTCTAACAATTCAAAGCTTAATGTATTAATATTAACTACATCACCTTTATAATTATTTATTTCAATTCTATCTTCTAAATTAAAAGGTTTTTTTATTTTTATATAAATTCCTGAAAAGAAATTAAAAATTAAATCTCTTAAAGCAATCGTAAAACCAGCTGATATAAAACTAATCAAAGTCAAAAAAGCTGATAAATATTTAGACCAAATAAATAAAAAAATAACAAATTTACATATGCTAATAATTATTTTTAATTTATGAGTATACAAATATTCTTTTTTACTATCTTTTATTTTACGTAAAAAATAGATGCCAATTTTTTTAACTATTTCAAAAAATAAAAAAAAGATTATTGTTTTAAAAATTAAAATTAAATATTTTTCATCAATACTTGTTACTTCACTTAAATAATCAATCATAAAGACCTCCTAACAAACATGAATTTACATTATATAAAAGTTCCCTTTAATCTTCAAGAAAGATTCTTTAAAATCTTATTACTTTACGTAAAAAAAATTCTATTAAATAGAATCTTTTTTTAATTTATCATCATAATAACAAACTGACGATGCTATATCTTCTAGGATTTGATTGTTAATCATGTGTTCTTTAGGCTTTAAATCTATTTCTAAATATTCTGATACTTCATATGGATATGTTTTTATTTGCATATCAGGATTATGAAATTCTAATCTTCTAAATGTTCTTATAAACTTATTAGTTATATTATCTTGAATTGAATCATTTCTCAATTTTAATTGATATTTTTTATCTTCATCATACATATCAGCTGTCAAATCACGTGATAGATATCTCAAAGGTAAATAAGGAACTCCTCTTACTTTTGTAATATTTTCTCTTTGAAGCAAAGCCATAAATACATTTAATGAAAGAACAAAAGATGGCGTTACATCTGTTATATTACCTTCTGGATAATATTTAAAATTTCCTTCTTTATAATCAAAATATTCATTCATTTCATACTGTTCTATACCTTCATTTAATTTATATAACTTTCTTGCTATTTTCTTATCATAGTATTCATCTTCCATATCTAATAGCTGTTTTTTCTTTGGTTTCATCAAACTATAAATATAACAAACTTTTTCTCCATTTTCTATAGCTATTCCATAAGTAATAGTAGCCAGATTATAACTAACTTTTTTATCATTAATATCATTTATTAAACTAACATCTATTTTATAAGGAGTCTCCATAGCTATTCCATGAATATTATTTTTTATTGCTAACTTACTATTAAAAAAATTATTATTAATATCTAATTCTATTCCTTTATTTAAATAAGAAAAAGTAGAATCATTTAGAAAACTCATACGTCTTTTTATAAACTCACATGGTTTTACAAAATCATCAACAGTTGCATTAACAAAAAGATAAGCCATAATATATTTAATCTTATTTTCTTCATCATCTAAAAGATACTTTGGTATTTTTCTTAAACTAGTCAATTCTAGCATTATATACTCAGTTAATAATTCAATAAATTCTTTTCTATTTTCAATAATTAAAGAAGATAAATTATATTCATTTTTATAAAAAGAATAATTATTTTTATCTTCTATATATGTATTAAATGCAATTGGCCAACTTTCACCAGCTATTATAACTTCTCCTTCAGCTGCCTCCTTTATTAATTCTAAGAAAATTTTTTCTATCATAGCTATCACCATCAAAATTATATCATAATTCTTGGTTCATAATATTAATCCTAATTACTAAAATCAAAAATCACGTTTTTTTCTTCATCTAATTTTAATTTACCATTAAAATTTTTACCACTTTTAGAAATAAATCCTTCTATTTTAGCAGTAACTCCTTCCGTAAGTAATTTTTCGACATTCCTTTTAGAAATTGCTCTACCACAAATAATTGTATTTACTTTAAATTTACAGTTTTGATAATCTCGACATCCATAAGCATACCTATTTCTCACAACTTCATTTCCACACATTGGACACTTCCCAACTATATCTCCAAAAAAGCCAATATCGGTATCTTTTTCCAAAGATTCATTATTTTTTTTAAATACTTCCTGAATCTCTTGTTTAGCTAAAGTTACAGAATCTTCAACAGTTATTTCATTTTTATAAACTTTTTTTAAAGCCTTACCCATTTCACTCGTTTTATATTTATCCATCGAAATATTCATTTGCATTAAAGAATTTATTAAATATTCTCCATTTGGCAATATTGTATAAACATCTTTTTTTAATGCAATATAAGAAGATTTTTTAGCATTATCAATAATACCTGTTCTTGTTGCTTCCGTTCCTAATTCTAATCCCTCAAAAATAGCTTTATAATCTTCTGTATCGTCAACTTCTTCACCATTTTCTTGCTTCTCTTCTAATTCTTTTTTATCTTCTTTAAACGGATTCATCAAATAATTATTTAGTGTTTCTATCGTATAATGTTTTGGAGGTGTTGTTTCTTTTTCTTTCAATTTAAACAAAGTATTAACTTTATCACCAATATTTAAATTAGGTAATATTTTATCTTTTGTTGAAGGATTTTCAAATTTTGTCCACCCTATCTCTTTAATTATTGTTCCTTTTAAAACAAACTCTTCATAATCACCAACATTAATTTTTATTTCAGTTTTTTCAACTTTACAATCATTAGTACAAAAAACTGCTACAAAACGTTTAAAAACAGTTTGATAAACCAAAAATTCATCTTCACTTAAATTATCTTTATTAGGTATTTTATATGTTGGAGTAATTGCTGAATGTGATTCAATTTTACTATCATCAAAAATTGTTTTTTTATCTTTAAATTCTACTGGATAGCCTATTTTAGCAATATTTTCTAATATTTTTTTAACTTTATCTTTTTCTGCCACTGCTAAATATTCTGAATTTGTTCTAGGATAAGTAAGAAAACCACTTTCATATAATTTTTGAACTATTTCTAACGATTTATCCATTGCAATCTTATACTTTTTACCTAACAAATTTTGCAATTTAGTCAATGAAAATAATTTAGGTGGATTTAATGTATCTTTTTTTACTTTTTTTGACGTAACAATAGCATCTACACTATTATATTTATCACACATTTCTAATGCTTTAGCTTGATTATTTTTATCAAATTTTTCTTTACTATTTAATTCAACAACTTCACCATTTGTTTCTTCATTACTCCACATCCCATAATACAATTCGGGTTTAAAATTACGAATTGCCATATCTCTATCATAAATTGCCTTAACAATTGGAATTATTACTCTTCCTACTCTTAATAAAGTTCCTGTTTTTAAAGTCGCATATCTTGTTAAATTTACTCCATATAACCAATCTATATATGTTCTTGCAAATCCTTCATTAGCCAAATTATCATATTCTTTATCCAATTTCATTTCTTTAAGTCCTTGTGAAATAGTTTCACTAGTTTGATCTGGTAACCATAAACGGTACACCTCTTTTTCGCAACTTAAAGCATTATGAATACACAAACGAACAATTATTTCTCCCTCACGATCTGAGTCACCTGCATTAACTATTTTAGTAACATCTTCACGATTACACAAAGTTTTAATTATATTAAACTGTTTCTGTACCCCTGCATCAACTTGTTTAGTATTATCTCTTCTTAAGTCAAATTTAAAAGTTTTTGGAAAACATGGCAAATTATCCATTTTCCATCTTAAATTAGAAGACGGTTTTTCATCATACTCCTCTATATCAACCAAAGAAAATAAATGACCAAAAGCCCACGTTACTAAATAATCTTGATTAGAATAATAACCATCATTTCTTTTCATTGTTCCAATTGCACTTACTATATTTCTAGCAAGCGATGGTTTCTCTGCTATTATTAAAATCATTATCTATCATCCTTTGTCTAATATTTTAGTATAAATTCAAATAAGTATTCCTATTATAGCATAAAATTTTCCGTATAAGTTTTGAAAAAATTTTATTAAAAAAATTACACATAAATTTGTTTTTTATGCTTTTTTCTAACGATTGCTAAGTATTTTAAGACAAAAAAAAAGGCGACTACCTATTTTCGCATAAACTATCGTCGGCGTATAAGTGCTTAACTACTCTGTTCGGGATGGGAAGAGGTGTATCCACTTAGCAATCGTCACCAATGAATTAATAATACTATATTTTTTACAATTAATCAAGAGTAAGATTAGATATTTTCTTCATTTTTAATATTTTCTTTTTCATTTTCTTTTAATTTATTAAGATCATCAAACATCTTTTGCATAGTTTCATTACCATTTGTTAATTTTTTTATCGTCAAATCTTCAGCTTTATTATTAGCTAAACGCAAATTATTTTCACTGGATAACAATGCTTCTTTTGTTTTTTGCAAATGATCAATTGTCTTATCAATTTCATCTATTGCTTTCTTGAATTTTTCTGAAGCAAGACGATAATTACGACCAAAAGCACTTTTAAAATTATTCATATTTTCTTCAAAATTAGCAATATCTATATTTTGGTTTTGAACTATTTGTAACTCTTTTTTATATTCTAATGATTTTAACGACGCATTTCTTAAAAGAGTTATTAAAGGAATAAAAAATTGTGGTCTAATGACGTACATCTTAGGATATTTATGTGACACATCAACAATTCCATTATTATAATAGTCGTTGTCTATTTCCAACATTGAAACTAATACAGCATATTCACATTTTTTTTCTTTTCGATCTTTATCCAATTCTTTAAAGAAATCTTCATTTTTATGTTTGCTTGTGGTCTCTAATGATTCATTTTTCATTTCAAACATTATCGAAATTATTTCAGTCTCATCTTCATCATATTCTCTAAAAATAAAATCGCCTTTTGAACCCGTTTTGATATCGTTATCTTTTTCAAAATAAACATTTTTAAATAATGGTCTTAATTTATTAAATTCATTACTACAATGTTGTTCTAATGATTCACCAATCATCTTGGTCGATTGACGAGCTTTAAAATCTTTGTAATAAGCAATTTGTTCATCTTTATCTTTTATTTTTTCTTCATATTTTTCTTTTAAATTTTGTTCTTTGATTAATGATTCCTTTTTATCCATTTCCAACTTTGTATTAAGAGTTTCAATTTCTTTTTCTTTTTCACGTAATACATCTTTTAAAGCTAATTCTTTTTCGGTATCTTTTAATTTTATTTCACTTTTCAAACTAGTTATTTCAACATCTTTTTCACTTAATTCTTCACTATATTTTTTTTCAATTTTATTAGTTGTATCCAATTCACACATTTTTATTTCATTTTTTAAATTAGCTATTTCTAAATCTCTTTTACTTACTTCTGCTGCTAATTTTTTATCAGCTTCAACTGCTGCCAATTTCAAAGCTTCTTTTTGTAATATTGCATATTGTTCTTCTCTCAAATTAATTTCACGCATAAATTCTTTATCTTTAATCTGTTTAACAATTGACTCATAATCTTGTTCATCTATCTTAAAAGTTGTTCCACATTTAGGACATTTTATTTCATTCATTTTATTCCTCCTCATGCAATTATTATAACACACATTTGTTCGTTAATATCAACTAAAAAAGCTCAATTATATTGAGCTTTTTTACTATTTAAAATTATGATATATTATCCCTGTTTGAAGAGTATAACCTCTATATGTAGCCATTTCAGATACTGAAACAATTTGATAACCTTTATCTAATAAATCAGGAACTAAAATAGCTACTGCTTCTGCTGTCGATGTATAAATGGAATGCATCAATATTATTCGACCATCTAAATTACCATATTTATAAATTTCATTCAATGTTAAATCTTTATTACGATATTTCCAATCTAAACTATCAACATCCCAATTGATTATTGGCATATTTGCTAAAGCTTTAACAGTAGCATTAGCATTACCATATGGTGGACGCAATAATATTGGTTCTGTCCCTAATACTTTTTTAGAAGCTTCTCGACTTAATTTTAACTCTTGATTTATTGCATCGACACTTAATGTATTTAAATTTTTATGAGAATAAGTATGCGTCCCAACCTCTCCATTTAAAGCTTCTCTTTTAACAACGTCAGGATAACGAACAACTAAATTTCCTAAATCAAAAAATGTCGCATGAACTTTATATTTTTCTAAAGTATCTAATATCATTGGTGTTGATACAGGATTAGGACCATCATCAAAAGTTAATGCTACCATTGGCTTTTTCGGATCAATATTTCCTTGAGGAGAAACATTTAATTTAACTTCATGTTTTTCAATTTTCACTGAAGATAAACAGGAACTTACTATATAGGCTGTCTGACCATTATACAAAACTTGAGTCCAGCTACCACTTTCTCCTATTTTATCAATACTTTCACCATTTTTTAAAACACCCAATATATTAGAATTATTATTTGCATTATCTCTAATATTAACATCAGTAATTGCATAAACTTTTACTTTATTTATATTTTCATTATTCTTATTATTATCAACAATTTCATTATTACCATTATCTTCTTTATTTACTTTAATTAAATTTTTACTTTCAATATACCCTATCTTATCATTATAAAAAACAATACTCCATGAATTACTTCCCTGACTATAAACACTTATTAATTCGTCTTTACCAACTTTATCAATAATTTTACCATCCATTGATGGTTCACTATATAAGACACTATCTTTTAATATTTTATATTGTGCATTTATAACCTCATATTGTACTTCCTTATTAGTATTTGTATATTCACAAGTATCTTTTATATCTAGCTTTAAGTAATCCTTTAATTCACTCAATGAAATTTCTTTACCACTATTCAAAATAACTAAAATATCATTCTTTATAATATAAATAAAATCTTTTGTAAGAGTATCATCATATTCTTTTAATTTATTAAAATAATCACCTTTAAAAACATCACTTTTTTTTAATAAATTGCCATTAATCAAATTATAATTATAAACATTTGTTGTTTGTTCTAGGGTCTTTAAATCTTTATCTTCAACAACACTTTTAAAAACAACATTTAAAGTATAATTAAGACCTATATAGGTTTCATAATCAAGTAAATAGTAGCTACTATTACTATTTGTACTTTTATACTTAGTAACTTTATCATTAATCAGCTCATCAACTTTTTCTTGAATATCTTTATCTATTTTATCATTACCAATTACAGGATATTCTACCTTATAATAAATATTTTCTTTGGTTGCACTTTTAGTTTGTAATTTACCGATTTCTCTTGTTGTCGATACATTGTCAAAGTTATACTTATTAACAATATCTTTTACACTACTGGTTACATTATTTTTACTACTTTTTAAATACATATTTATTCCAAATAATAATCCTAGTACTAACAATAAAATTAATAAAGTCATTATTATTTTTTTACTTTTTAATATATTTTTCATCTTATCCACCTACATATATTATACTACAATTATCACTTCTTAATCTATTGAAGAACTATTTATTATTCTATTTACTATCATTTTACTATCAACAACATATATTTACACTTTAATAACACGACCATTCATAGCATTTCCAATGTACTTTACATAGTTAATTCCACTTCTTGGCTTATCAAACTCATAAATTCTTAATTTACTTTCAGTATAACTATCTAAAGTTGCAATGAATTTATACTTCACATCAAGTAAAGCTTCTTCCTTTGTATCATATTCATGAATCCCACGATATTTAAACCAAGCATTTTCAAACCAATAATATTTATTATTATCTTTAAAAATCAGGAAAGCATGGGCTGGTCCAACATCACTATCTTGGTACATAATAAAATAAGTTCTATTAGAAATATTCATTTTTGATATTAATTCTCTTTCATACTCAACTTGATCAAAACACAATCCTATCTTATTTTCTGCTACTTGATCAGAAGATTGCAAAACATAAATTGCTTTAAAATCATAACCACATTTAATATGCTTATTCTTATTCTTATCAATATACCCCAATCTTATTTTTGCCAATTCTTCAACTACTTTAACGTAAACTGAATCGTATTTTAATATTAACAAGCGTTCACTTTCCGTAGCAGTTGTAAAACCTAAACCTCTAAATAACTTCAAAGCTAGAACATTATCTTTATAAACCCATATATATAACTTTCTATTTTTTTCAATTAATTCATTTATAATTTGAGTTCCTATTCCTTGATTACGATATTCACTAAATAAATATAATTCATCTATCATAAAACCGTCTAAATAATTTATTAATGCATAAGCTCCTATTATTTTACTTTCAATATAAATAAGTTTATAATTTTTATAATTTTCTTGAATATTAAGCGAAATATTATTCTTGATTTTTATCTTCTCTTGATAAGCCAATTTTTTATCCATTACATCATCTATCATTGTAACCGATTTTATACTTGTTAGTATTTCAATATCTTTAAATTCAGCATCTTTTACTTTATAAAGCATATTACCACCTTCATTCTATACTAACAAAAATAGATAAAAAAAGATAGTTAAACAGAACTATCTATTTATTAACTTTTTTTAACTTTAGAGAAAGAACATCTTTTTCTGTCATTCCAAATACTACATCTCCATATCTTGAAGGCTTTGATGTTAATGTTAATTTAGTTCCTATTTTTAATTTAGCTTTAGACTTTTGTCCTCTATAATAGGCTTTTGCTTCATCATAAACAAAATTATCTCCATCAATTTCATCAATTTTTAAAACACCCTCAATACCATCAATTGTTTTAACAAAAATATTTTTATTATTTAAAAAAGTTATTCGACAAGTAAACTTCTCTCCAACATGATTATTCATGTATTTAATCATTTCTAATGTATCTGCATCTCTTTCTGCTAAATCTACGTTCTTTTAAAGTTGCATGAGCTGCATACTCAGAAATAAATTTTTCATAATCAGCTATATTAGCATAGTCAAAAGTACCATTCTTTTGTAATTTTATATTATAATGTTGTACTAAATCAGGACCTCTTCTAATAGGACTAGTAAATTGAACATAAGATGATAAACCAAGTCCAAAATGTCCCAAATTTTCTGTATCATAACGAGCTCTATTCATTGATCTAATTAAAATATTAGCCACAATATCACGAGTTTCCATATCACTTATCTGTTTTAAAATTTCTTGAATAACTTTACTATTCACAAAGTTGGTAGTCGTTTTTACTTTTATGCCTCTTTTTTCTGTTGAGGTTTTTCGACCATCTATAATATCAATTCCATTTTTTCTTAATAAATCAAATACTTCAGCAACTTTTTCACTTTTTGGTTTTTCATGAACTCTATACACTGTTGGCATAGCTAAATAATTAGCTGCACATTCACCAGCTAAAAGCATAAAATTTTCAATAATTTTTCTTGAACGACTATTCTTTAAAGTATCAAACCTAATAGGATTTCCATCTTTATCATAACTTATTTTAATATCATTAGTTCCAAAATTTATATATCCTCTTTTTTCCTTAATTTTTTCAATCTTTTGTGCTAATTTATCAAGACACATAATACTATCTACAAAATCAACATATCCAACTGGTATTGCAGTATCTTCTTCCGATAAATTGCCTCTATTATTTTGACCTTCTATTACTTTATCAACATCTTCATAAACCATTGCTTTACTAGATTTTATAACACATTCTTTAAAATCATAATTAACTATTTCTGCTTCAGGATTCAACTCAACAATACAAGAAAACGCTAATCTATCTTCACCAGGATTCAAAGAACAAATTCCATTAGAAATAGAATGTGGTAACATAGCAATTACTGATTGAGACATATAAACACTAGTGCTTCTATTTAAAGCCTCATTCCAAAGTGCCATTCCAGGATGAATATAGTGAGAAACATCAGCAATATGAATAAAAACCATATAATTGCCATTTGATAATTTTTTTACCGATAACGCATCATCACGATCTTTAGTATCTTCACCATCTATCGAAAAAACAATATCTTTTCGACAATCCAATCTTCCTTGCATCTCTTCTTCCGTAACTTTAACTGGTAGTTTCTTAGCTTCTTCCAAAGCTAATTGAGAAAATTCAATATCAATATTATGTTCTAAAGCAATATCTTTAGTATCTCGATCAGGATCATCTTTATGTGAAGATAGTTCAATAAAATCAGCATAATGAACACCATTTTTATTATCGTTTATTTGTACTTGAATACGATCGCCAACAACTAATCGTTCCATAACTGCTTCCTTTATAATTATTTTATGTTTTAATGTACTTCTAATTGGTTCTAAATAATAATTTCCTTTATCATCACTTTTAACTTCACATATTACTTTTCCATTTGCTCTTTTTAATATTTTATCAACATAATACGAAGTATAATCACCATTAGATGATATTTTTTTAGGACGCAAAATAACAGTATCACCACTTAAAGCTTCATTTAAAAATTCTTCTTTAATTTTACATTTGTGCTTTCCATCAGTAACAAAACCTTCACCATACTTATTTACTTTTATAATACCATACACATATCCTAAATCAGTTGGTAATTTTCTATAACTCCACATACTATTATTTTTAGAACGATTATTAATATAGATTTGTCCTTCTTGCTCTAACTCACATAATAAATTCTTCAAATAATCATCATTCAAATATCCAATATTTTTTTGATTTCCTACAAAAATTTTTGATTTAATATCAGCTAATTTATAATTGCGATATTTCATTCCAGGATTATCAAGTAACTCTATTATTTGTTTTTTTATAATTTCATCTTTTAAATCCATAACCAAACCTCCTTGAATTATATATAACACAAAAAAAGTAAAATTACCAATTTAAATTACTAATTTTATGTTAATTCTTTCTTCAAGACTACTACACCTCTATTTTTGCATGAATCTTTCCCTTCTGGACAATAACTTTCAGTTATACAACTTGGTCCTAAACCAGCAGCTAAGAGAGGTGACACTTCTCGGACATCGTCAACCATTTGATTAGCAATTTTTCTAATTGTCCACTGAGCTTTATTACAACATCTCATTTTAGAAAACCACAAAAGTTCACGTCCATTCATATTGGTATAAATATTACACATATTTCCAGACAAATAAAAATATATTAAATCTTCTTCTCTAACACCTTGACTTTTAAAATAATCCATCATTAATTTATTATTATTAAAAACTTCCATATATTCTTTTTCATGTTCTTTCATAATAGTTTCTGGTTTTACATAGTTACCAAGATTCCAAAGAGGTACAAAATCAGGAACTAATAAGGATTGCATTCTATGCCTAGTAATATGAGTTAAAGTGGCTAAATCAATTGGTATTTCAAATTCAAAATTTACTTGTTCCAATTCTCGGTTATTCTTACTATGTAATATAGCCTGCATAATTAAACTTTTGGTCTTATCATCCATTTTAGCCGTATAATCTAAAGCTTTTTCGTAACTCATTTGATACTTAGCTTGTAGAAAAGTGCATATAATTTCGAAATCAGGACTATCTGTATTCTTATTTAAATGTACTTCATTTAAAACATTAGATTTGTTATATTGTATGTCATCACCATTTTGAATATCCATTTTTTCTAGTAAAGTATCTACAAATGCATACTTATCTTCATAATATTTCTTTTTTCCTTCTTCTTTTAACGAATTTTCTAAATAGGGTGAATTTTCACATATTATTTTTGCCAAATTTTTTCCCAATTCATTTAACTCCGTAATTTTAGACAATTTCCCATATAATAAATCACTTGTGATTCTAAGTAATTCATTAGCATCGCACCCCATTACAAAATTACTATAATAACAATAAGGCAAGACAAATCTACTATCTTCCACTGGTATTCCACAATCAACAAATTCACCATACTTTGCAAACAAACTTTTCATATATTTAATATAAGTATTTTGCAATTCTTCATTTCTTTCTAATATATTACCTTTTGCATCTTTAAAATCCGGAACATAAAAACCAACATTACGAAAATCTACATTTCGACGTGATTTAATTGTAAAAGAAGTCAACCTATAGCCTATCAAAGTTTGTTCAACAATTGGTGTCACATCTTCTAAAGCTAATACATAATAATCATGTTCAGCTATCGTTTTATGTCCATATCCAACAACATTAGTTGCTACTTTAACATTACTAGCATATTTTTTTCGCTTATTATAAACTTCTGACACTCTTCCTTCGGAACGCGATAACATTCCTGCAGTTGCCACAGCTTGAAGTCTTTTTTCATCCTTTATTTTTTTTAAAATAACTTCCATATCTGCAAGAAATTTCTCATAATTTAAAAGTATTTCTTGAGTACTATCTGTTAATTTTACCAATCTTTGTCCATTATCTTCAATAAACTCTATACTATATGAATTAGCATTATCCCTAGTTAAACCATGTTCATTAAAATATTTTTTTATCTTTCTATCTATTACATCTTTGGTATCGTTTCCTAATAAAATTGTTTTCATATATAACACTCTCCCTTTTACCTTTTATCTCTACCATCTAAAATATATCATATAATTAGCGGAAGAGAAAGTGTATTTTGTACACATTAAAAAATAAAATTTTTATTGCCCTATTTTACGTTTATTTATTAACATTAATTGGACAAAATAAAACACTTTATTTACAAGATATGTTATACTTTTAAAGAGGTGATTTAATGAAATTCATTAAAGATTTAAAGGAAAAAGAATATCAAAAATTTTGGGAACAAACTACCAATAACCACTTTATGCAAAGTTATGAATGGGGCCAAGCATGTCAAAAAAATCGTGATCAAATACCTTATTACGTCGGTTTAATAGATGATAAAAAGAAACTTGTTGCAGCTGCTCTGCTATTAAAGAAAAAAACACCACTTAATATGTGTTATTTTTATGCCCCACGTGGTTATACTTTAGATTTTTCTAACAAACAAGTTTTAGCAGAATTTACAAAAGAAATTAAGAATTTTTTAAAAGAAGAAAATGCAATATATTTACGTATTGACCCTCCTATAATGTATCAAGAAATAAATACTGATGGAAATAAAATAGAAGGTGGAAAAAATAATTACAATATTTTTAATCATCTAATAAATTTAGGATATAAACATAAAGGTTTTAATAAATTGTACGAAGGAAATCAACCAAGATATACATTTAGAACATATTTTGAAAAATATAAAACTTTCGCTGACGTTGAAAAAAGTTTTTCTAAATCATACTCAAGACCAGTTAAGCGAAGTTATAACTATGATATTGAAATATACTTAAGTGATGAAGTAAAAACTTTTCATGATCTAATTAAAATTGTTTCATCTAAAGATGGATTCCATGAATACTCTTACGATTATTATAAAAATGTTTATGATGAATTTAGCAAAAGAAATCATATTAAAATATTTAATGCTCGTATTAATCCCACTAAACTAATCGAAAAATTTAAAAAAGAACTTTCTAAAGAAAAAAAAGAAGAACGTAAAATCAAAATTGAAAAAGATATTAAATATTTCGAAGAACTCGCTGAAAGTCATCCAAACGAATACACATGTGCTTCTCTAATTTGCACATATTCTAAAACAGGAGCATGGTCTTTATACATTGGAAATGACGAAACAGCAACATATACTGGGACAATCAATCGTCTTTATTATGAATTTATCAAAGATGCTTATGAAAATAATTATGAATACGCAGATTTATTTGGTGTAGTTGGTGACCCTCATACAAAATATAAAAACCTTGCCGGTATCTATGAATATAAAAGAAAAATTGGTGGTGACTACATTGAATTTATTGGCGAATTCGATTTAATCAATAAACCATTTTGGTATACCATTTTACCAGTTCTATTAAAAATATATCGTAACATAAAAAAATTATAGTTTATTTACTATAATTTTTTTAATATTTAAGGCATTCTATATTCTTTACATTCATTCCATCAAAAGTTATTTTAAAAATCATTGGAGCATCAAAATGACCATCGACAATAGTCTCATCTTTATAAGATAAAATAATTTCATCGTTATAATTATGACCTATATCACACCAAGCTGATAATAAACAAGTAATTGCCGTACTATGTGATACAATAGCAACTCTATTACCTGACTCAAACATTAAAACATTCTTTACAGCTTCAATCATTCTTTTTTTTGTTTGATTTAGAGATTCTCCGCCATGTAATTTAAAGTCAAAATCGTGCGTTTGTTTACGATGAAACTCTAGCCAATCCATCGAACCTAAAACGCCAATTTTACGTTCTCCAAACCTATCATCAATATTAATAATAGTATTATTTTCCTGAGCAACATATTTAGCAGTACTCAAAGCACGTACATAATTTGAAGAATAAATAGCATCAATATTATGTAAATCATCTATTTTACTCATTGCTTCAGCTTTTTTCTCACCACTAACACTTAGTAAAGATTTTTCATTATAAATCTGCACTGTATCACTATTTTTTATATTTTTAAAATTAGATTTTGCACATGCTTCCGAATGCCTAATCAAATAAATTACTGTATCACTCATTAAAAAATCACCTCAAATAATCCAAAAGATACAAGCATCATTATTACTCCAGCCAATAAAACACCTGCCATTACTGCCATAGTAGTCTTCTTAAAATCTAAGTCCAAAATACTAGCAGCTAAAGTTCCAGTCCAAGCTCCAGTCCCAGGTAAAGGAATTCCAACAAACAAGAATAAAGCCCAATATAAACCTTTTCCAGCCTTTGCTTCCAAAGCTTTTCCACCTTTTTCCCCTTTTAATAAACACCATGTAAAAAATTTACCTATATATGCTTTATCCTTTCCCCATTCAAGGACACGTCTAGCAAACAAATAAATTATTGGAACAGGCAACATATTACCAACAATTGCAATAATAAATGATATCACCTTAGGTAAACCTAATCCAACAGCAATCGGAATAGCTCCTCTTAGTTCAATCAATGGAACCATCGATACTAAAAAAACAATTAAATATTTAACAAACATATTTTATCCTCCTAAAATTTTAAAATTATCATATTGAAACTTTCTATTTTAAAAATCAATGATACAAATGAAGTTGGAAATGAAGAATTTTTTTTATTATATCTTTCAATATTTAAATTATATTCTTTTACTAATCCATTAATTCTAGTATCAAATTTTTTTAGTTCTTTTTTTATTTTCTCATATTTCTTATTATTTTTTAATTCTTCAAAAACTTCATCAAATAATTCGATTTTTTTTATTATAATTCTAACTTTATTTAATGAAGAATCACTAAATACATCGTCTCCATTTAATAAAGAATTAAGATCTTTTTCTAAAGATTTAGCATCCCAAACTGAATAACTTTTTATATATTTAATAGCTTCATTCATCATTTTTATATACTTATCATAAGTCATTAACAAATTATTGTATGAGTCTTTTACCTTTTTTTTATTATTATATATTATCTTTAATTCTACCAGTATAAAAAGTAAAAGCCAAACTATTAAAGCAATCATTAAATAATAAAAAAAGCCTCTCATTTTCTATCACCAAATCTCTATTTTGAATTATAACATAAAAAAGAAAAAGACACTACTGTGTCTTTTAAAAAGTGTGAGTTTGAGTTTATATGTTATTTTAATTGTATAGGGTTTTATATTATATAATTAAATTTATTATTTATTTTTTTTATATATTTTACTATTTAATTAGTCTACCACTTCTCCTTCCATAATTACATCATACTCTTCATTTATGAAAAAATTGTGAAAAACAAATGAAATATTACAATATAAATAAGTAAACGAAAAAGACACTATTGTGTCTTTTTAAAGTGTGAGTTTGAGTTTATATGTTATTTAATTGTATAGGGTTTTATATTATATATTAAATTTAATTATTATTACTTTAATACATCTATATTTTTTATTACTCTATCACTTCTCCCTTCCATAATTACATCATACTCTTTATTTATGAAAAAATTGTGAAGAAATGATAAAATTTTTTACTTATCTAAATTATTTTTTTTAACCTTAAAATAGAATGTTGTCCCTTTATTTTTAATACTTTTTACGCCATACTCAAAATCATGTGACTCTAAAATATTTTTTACAATTGACAAACCTAAACCAGTCCCAATAACATTTCTTTGATGATTCTTCTCATGTTTATAGTATCTTTCCCAAATATGCTCTAAATGTTCTTTGTCAATCCCCTTACCCGAATCTTTAATTTCAACCAAATAATCTTTTTTATTTTCAATTATATTTATCCAAACATTTTTATCATTACCAGTATAATTCATCGCATTATTAATTAGATTATATATTACTTGATTAATCTTATTTTTATCAGCTCTTATTAAAGCTTTTTCCGGCATATTAACAATAAAATTATAATTTTCAGTTTCTTTCATTATTTCATATTTTTTCAAAATTTCTCTAACTTCTTCACATAAATCAAAAGTATCTATATTAAGAATATCCGCATTAGCTTGTAATTTTGACAAAGTTAAGATGTCTCCAACCAAAATATTTAAACGATCAGTTTCTGAAATTATTACCTCTAAATGCTTATCCATCTTTTCTTTGTCTTTATAAGAAATATCCCTTATCATTTCCGCATAAGCTTTAATCATCGTTAATGGTGTTTTCAAATCATGTGAAACATTAGCCATTAAATCTCTTCTATACTCATCAGTTTTGCTAACTTCACTCTCTAAATAATTTAAAGTGTCAGCTAACTCATCTATTTCTAATATACCATTCTTATCAAACACAACATTATACTCACCATTCGCTAATTGCTTTGATTTTGCAGTAATTTGCTCAATCGGTTTACTAATCATTTTTGATAAAAACATACTAATCAAAATAGCAAATATTATTACTAACAAAGTTATATAAATAAGTTGACCTTTAATAGCCATTGAATTACTATTAACATCACTCAACATTGAAAATAAAAAAACATATTCTCCTTTATTAACTTTTATACCATATAATAAAGCTTCTGATTCATAATCTGGATTAACAAACTTAATAGCTTTTAATTCTTCACCACTTTCAATCAACTCGTTTTTATACTCAGAAAGAATTGAATTTCTTTTACCAAGCAAACAACCAGTCGATTTATCATTATAAAGCGTACTAACTCCGTCACTACTTAAATGTTCAATACAAACAGAATTATTATATACTAATTCATTAAGTAATAATCGCAAACTACTTGAATCAGCATCATAAATTTCTTTAGCCATATTATTCATATCTTTAATTTGATATTTTTCATATAAAACATCTAAAAAAACCATTTGTAATTCCCAAAATAACAATAAAATAAATATAGAAAACAAAGATAAATATCCTAAAGTTTTAAACTTAATAGAATTAAATTTAATTTTTTTCTTTGTATTCAAATTTATATCCCATTCCACGTACTGTAGTTATTAAATCCCTATATTTACCTAAATTATTTCGTAAAGTCTTTACATGTGTATCAATTGTTCTATCATCACCATAAAAGTCATAACCCCAAATATTTGTTAATAATTGTTCTCTTGACAAAGCAATATTTTTATTTGAAGCAAAATATTTTAACAAGTCATATTCCTTGGGTGTTAAATATATTTTTTTATCATCAATAAATACATCATGAGCCTTATCATCAATAGTCAAACCACCAAAACGCATTATTGTACCATCACCATTAAATCTTTTAATAACAGCTTTAACACGAGCAACTAATTCTTTAGGACTAAAAGGTTTAGTTACATAATCATCTATTCCCAAATCAAATCCAATTAGTTTATCGTACTCTTCTCCTCTTGCTGATAACATTATAAAAGGAATATCCTTAATTTGTTTTATTTCTTTACAAGCTTGATAACCATCCTTCTTAGGCATCATAATATCCATAATTATCAAATTATAATCATTTTCTTTAACTTTTTCCACTGCTTCATTACCATCTTGAGCTTCATCTACTATAAAATTTTCCAAAGTTAAATATTCTTTAATTACTCCTCTAATTAGCTCTTCATCATCAACTACTAAGATTTTCATATATTTCACCATCTTTCATCTAAAATATTATAACAAAAATGTGATAAACAAATGAAAAAAGATAGTTATTCACTATCTATTTTTACATTATGATAAATCTCTGTTACATCATCAACACTATCTAATAAAGAATAAAGTCGATTAAACAATTCCATATCTTCACTAGTCAATTCAACTAAAGTTTTAGCATACCATCCAGATTCATCAATCTCATAATCAACATTTGGAACAATCTTTTCTATTACTTCTTTAGCTTTTATAGTATCAATATAATTTACTGATACATTTAAAAATTCTCCATCTGTTTCACATTCAATTGGTTCAATTCCAGCGTCTAACAAAGCCATTAAAATTTCTTCTTCAGCATTTGATTTAAAACTCATTACTGATAAATTATCATAATTATAAGATACAGAATTACTTACTCCTAAACTTTTATGTACTTTATTAAAGGCAGCTCTTACTTCCCCAACAGTACGATTAACATTATCTGTTAAAGTTTTTATCATTAAAGTTGATGCTCCCGGCCCAAATCCTTCATATATTATTTCCTCATATTCATCTTTTCCAGCACCTTTAGCCTTTTCAATTGCTCTGTTAATAATATCTGCTGGAACTTGTTGTTTTTTAGCTTTTTCTACTAAGTGTTTTAATTCACTATTAGCTTCTATCTCAGGAACGCCCCTTTTAGCTGCTAAATATATTTCTTTAGCAAAATTAGTATACAACTTTCCTCTAGCTGCCCCTGTTTTCTTTATTTTGGCTTCTCTTACTGCATAAGCTCTTCCCATGTTCTAACACCTCACATAACCATATTATTATACACAAATCATCTTTACAATTCTAGAAAAAAACTTTTAATTTCCTTAAAAATTTATAAACAAAATGTGCTTTCTTTTTTCTTTTTAATATTTTTAATATTTTATATGGATTATAAACATCATAATAATTTATTTTCTCTTTTTCCATTACATATTCAAAAGATTTTATTATTGCTTCTTTATTTGATTCTGCATTAAAAAAATTTTTAATACGTCGTAATTCTCTTTTATCAACTTTTCTACATATAAAATTATAAAAATAATCACTTTTTCTTTTAAAATTATATTTATAACCGTCATTCTTTTTTAATATTCTCAATGTATCATAATATCCCATCATAATATTATCTCTTATCACATTTTGATCAAGTTCTAATATTTTACCATTATTTCTGCTTGGAGATATATTAATCAAATTAGTATTTTTAAATTTATGTTTACGATCAATACCAATTCCTTTTATCTTTATAACATAGATATTTTTATACCCTAAATCTGCTAACATTACCGATGGACTATTATCATAAAAACCACCATCAATATAATAGTGATTATCAATTATTTTTTTCTCACGAAAAACCGGTAAATAACAACTAGCTAAGATGTATTCTCCAACTTTACCATCTGGTATCATTTCTTTATAAGTATATATTGGTTCTAACTTTGGTAACCTTACTGTAACCAATCCAAAATCTTTTTTCGATTTTCTTAGCTCTTGCTCATTAAAAATATTTTTCAAACATTCATACAATCCTGTATTATCAAAACCTAAGTTAGTAACAACCTTACCAAAAGTTTTAGCCAAACCACCAATAGACGATAAATCTATCTTTTTTTCTTCAACAGCTTCAATATATTTTTTATCAAATCCTAAAATTTCACCAGGTTTAACATTATACCAAAAATCCAATAGTTCTTTTCCTTTTCCACAAGCTAAAATAGCAGAATTAAAAGCACCTATTGACGTTCCTACAAAACCATCTAATTTAACATGGCAATCTCTAAAAGCAAAATAAGCTCCTACCTGATAAGAGCCTTTTACTCCGCCACCTTCAAGTACTAATCCATTCATAAATAACCTACTTTTTCTTATTTATACTAAGAATCCAAACAAAAGGTAATGCTAGTAATCTTGGTATAAAACGAGACAATTTAAAACGGTAATCATCTATAAATTCATAATATAAATTAATATCTTTAGTTCTAAAATTTAAAATATCATTTAGTTTATCACCGTCTACATAATAACCACCATAATAATTTTTTTCAGAAAAGAAATATGCAGATAAAAAACTTAACGATAGTCCATAATCTTTTAAAATTCTTATCAAATAATCACGATAATTAATTCGATACTTACTACCACCAGATAAATTAAAAATTTTTCTGTTTAAATCATTTTTAAAATCCAATGCAGCAACAAAAGCATAACCGGCATCTTCACTAGAAATTGTTTCAATATTTAAATCTTTTGGCACATTATAAATAATAGTTTCGTTTTTTAAATCACATAAAACATAACTTAATCGAAAAATAGAATAATTTTTTAAATTATGTTTAATATACTGCTCCGAACGTAATTTATATTTAGAATAAAAATCGTAATCATTTATTGTCCCCTTAGTTTTAACCGTTATATTGTCTATTTCATCAACAGAACCATAAACAGAAGTACTAGATGGATATAATAAATAACAACGTGGATTATAATTTTTTATCGCTTCTACAATATTAACAGTCCCTTCATAATCGTTAAGACGAGTCATATCATCTTTTATATTGGCAAATGGGGGTAATACTCCAGCTAAATGAATTACAACATCATGATCTTTTACTAAAGCATCAACCAAAGCGCTATCATTAACATCTCCATAAACAATATTTATTCTTTTACGAAATTTTTTCAATCTTCTATAAACTCGAATATTTTTTAGTTCTAAAGCTGTAATTTCATACTTTCCTTCACTCAATAAAAAACGTATTGTTTGTAATCCAATCGTCCCAGCTGCTCCAGTTACTAAAACTTTCTTCATAAATTTCACCCTCATATCATAAATATAATACCATAAATATCAAATTATACAAAATTTCAAATTACTAATATAGTTCTTCACAACTAGAAGCATTTAAATCCAATTGTGCAAATTTTTTTTGTAAATATAAAGGATAAGCAGCTGCTCCAATCATAGCTGCATTATCAGTACAATATTTAAAACTTGGTACACAAAGTTCTACATCATTTTTATCTGTCATTTTTTTTATTTCATCACGTAAATACTTATTAGCAGAAACTCCACCTGCTATTATCATGTTTTTTACATTATATTTTTTTATAGCTAATTCGCTTTTTCTAACTAACTGATCAATAGCAACATCTTGAAAACTACGTGCCAAATCAGCTCTATTTATTTCATTACCACGTTGCTTTTCATTATGAACAAGATTAATTATACTACTTTTTAGACCGCTAAAACTCATATTAAAAGAATTATCATTCATAGGTATAGGTAAATTATAAGTATGTCGACCATCTAATGCTAACTTTTCTACATTTGGTCCACCAGGATACTTTAATCCCAAAACACGTGCCACCTTATCATAACATTCTCCTATAGCATCATCCAAAGTACCACCGATGTGTATAAAATCATAATCATCCTTCATTAATATTAAATCGGTATGTCCTCCACTAACTACCAAAGCAAGCAATGGAAATTCCATTTTTCTTTCTAAGTTATTTGCATAAATATGTCCTGCTATATGATTTACTGCTATGAGTGGTTTATCATATATATAAGCTAAAGTTTTTGCACATTCAACTCCAACGAGTAAACTTCCCAACAACCCTGGAGCATAAGTAACAGCTATCGCATCAATATCATCAATTCTCATATTAGCTTTTTTTAAGGTTTCATCCAAAACCATTGTAATATTTTCCGTATGCATTCTAGAGGCAATTTCTGGCACAACTCCACCATACAATGCATGAACATCCATCTGAGTTAAAACAGTTAATTGAATACATTCACATCCATTTTTTATAATTGCCATGCTTGTTTCATCACAAGACGACTCTATAGCCAAAATATTTATATCTTTCATTTCTTTATATTCCTTTCCATAACCAATGCATCAGCATTGTCGTAATAGTTTTTTCTTCTATTAATTTCCAAAAAAGACATTTTTTTATATAAATTAATTGCAGGAATATTATCCTCTCTAACTTCCAAAAATAAATGTTCACAGTCAGGATAATTTTTTTCAATGCTTTCTATTAAAGAAATTGCTATTCCTAAATTGCGATGTAAAGGGTCAACAACAATATTAACTATATCAATATTCTCAAAGGATACAGACAAATGAATAAATCCAACTAATTCAGCATCATTATAAAAACCCCAAACATCTTCATAATCTAAAGATATTATCTCCTGCAAATTATACAAAGAAGAAAAATTATCTTTTAAAAGTAAACCTAATTTACAAAAAAAATCATTATCAGCTATTGAAAGCTTTTTTATCATTTTAAAACCTCTATTTTTTTTACATATAAAGGATTAACATTATGAACATTAGTTTCTGGAATATTTTTCAAATATACATAGACTTTATCATAATCAATATCAACGTTTGCAAAAACATTTTCAGCATTTTTCAAAGATAAATAATCACTCTTAGACAAATAAACATAATCTCCTATTTTTTTTCTCGAAACATCAAACTTTCCAACAAAAGCTCCATTCCTATCCTCGATTGAAACATAAAAATCACTTAAAATATCATTAACAGACAATGCTTTCAACATCAAAGAATCGATTTCTTTTATAGATGAATTTAAAGAATAAGCTAATGTTTTAGCAATAGTAACACCAATTCTAACACCAGTAAAAGAACCAGGACCAACAACTACAATAATTTCTCTGATATCAGACTTATTAATATTATTTCTTTCAATTAATTCCTTTATAGATGGTAAAGTTACAACACTATGCTTATATCCACTATTTAAAATAATCTTATCTAATACCATTCCATCTTTAAATAGGACTAACACAACCTCATCAAAATGAGTATCAATAAATAAAGAAAACATAAAAAAACTCCTTTCGACCTATATTATATCACTTTTTGTCAAAATAAAAAAACTCCAAAGAGTTTAAAATACAGCTTCACAAAGATCTTCATATTTTGAACCATGAGGAGTGCAAACTAAAATTCTTTTTTCTTCATCTACAACTTTAAATTTTATATCTAATCTTTCATCTGGTAAATTATTTTCAATCATTTCTGGCCATTCAATAATACAAATACCATCTTTATTAAAGTAATCAAATATTCCTACTGAATCACCATTATCATCCAAACGATATAAATCCATGTGATACAAAGGCATTTCTCCATCCGTATATTCTTTTACTAAATTATAGGTAGGACTCGTAATTGTTTCTGTAACTTCTAAAGATTGAGCAAAACCTTTAACAAAAACTGTTTTACCACTACCTAGTTCTCCCCATAAACAAATAACCATTCCTGTAAATTTTTCACTTTCAATGTTTTGAGCTAATTCTTGTGTATCTTCTTCACATCTAGAAGTATATTTATAATTCATTATTAATCACCAAAAATATTATAACAATAATAAACAATACATTTCAACAATTATATATAGAATAATAAAATAAACTATAAACAATTAAGAATTTTTTGATAAATATCTTGATAAGTTTCTGATGTGTAGTGCACCCCATCGGTCGTATTAAAATTATTCTTAATTTGGTTATATATATCACAATATTTAGCTTTTTTTACACCATTCCTAATTTTATTATTAAAAGTTTCAATATCCACATTCTTTATAAAATAAGCATCTTTTGTTTGTTTATTTTCATCAACTGGCGTAACAGAAACAATAACAAAACTTTCTTCTTTCCACTGATTATCAATTAATTCATTATACTTAGATATATATTTATCAACATCATATAAAAGCATATTTACACCCATATTTGTAATAATATTAAATTTTTTATCAGAATTATTTTTTAAAATATTATTAACTGCACCTACAGCAGTATTACTAAACCAACTGTAGCTCATACTTCCTTGTGCAACAAAATAAATTTTTTGATAATGATAGCCTCCACTAGAACTATATTCACATTTTGTCCAATCACCTGTTAAAGTTGCACATAATCCGACCATTCTAGAATCACCAATAATTATATTAATAGTAGAACTAGAAGAATCAGATTCAGTAGTACTATCATTAGTTTTAGCATCATTATTTTTTTTTTTCTTTTGAGCATTTTCCTCTGCTCTT
>ULMG01037067.1_pt1 | contig 39386 bp, 36 predicted proteins | sample 1951601 | NCBI WGS metagenome assembly ULMG01 (sample SAMEA4835545, study PRJEB28245) | human gut metagenome | biome: gut microbiome; material: fecal sample | place: Denmark | collected 2008
ATAGGAGTTATTTATTTTATTTATAAAATTATTAATAATATTTATATTGATAGTTTTAATGAGTTAAAGAACAAGATAATTAATAAGAATGAATATAATATATATAATTTTATTAATAAAATAATTAATGTAATAATATCACTTATGGTATTATTAATAATTATATCTAAACCTATTAATAATATACTATTTAATGGTAGTACAATTAATATTATACTAGATGTTAGTTATTTATTATTCTTTTATATATTTTATGAAGTTATTATTAATATTAATATGATATGTAATAAAGAGAAGAATGTTATTATTATATTATTAATAGGTTTAGTTATTTCTTTAATTACTAGTATACCTATTATTAATAGTTCATATAGAATGGGTTATAATTTAGTTAGTGGTTCAATTATGAGTATAATATTAGGAATAACTATTAGTACAATAATAGGTATTATATTAATTAGAAATAAATTAAAGTTATCACTTCTTGATAACTTTAATAATATATTAAATATTATATATAGTAATATTATATATACATTAATATTAGTATTATTTACTTTTATTGTTAAAGTAGATATAGATAAGATCTTTAATAGTATATTAGTAATAATATTTTATATATTTATTAGTATAGTATTTTACATAATAAAGAAAAAATTAATTAATAAAAGAGTGCAATAATATTGCACTCTTTGTGTTTTTATGGTATCATTATTCTAGTAGGATAGTGAGGATGGATACTATGAAAAAAGATAAAGGTAAAACATATATGATTATAGGAATTATAATACTTGTATTAGCACTTATAGGTAGTACTTATGCTTATTATAGGTATGTATTTGCTAATGTAAATGTAGATACTATTACTAGAGGGTTAGATTATTATATTACTTATGCTAAAGGTACAGATATTACTAATAAAGTATTAGAGCCTAGTACTGATTATACTGGAGGTAATAGTGTTACTGTTACTTTATATAAGAAAGATAATTCTTATGATATATATGGACATATATATTTAAATGTTACATCAATAGGTACTACTTTAAGTAATAGTTCAGCTTTAAAATATGTAGTAACTGATGGTACTAATATAGTATCTAGAGGAAATTTAAAAGGAGTAACTGCTAGTTCTAAAATACCACTTGCTGTTAATATACCACTTAATACAACAAGTACTAAATATACAGTGTATTTGTGGTTTGATGATAATAATGCTGAAGAGACTTCTTCAGAAGGACAAACTATTTCAGCATCAGTTAGTTGTGAAGCTTCAATGAAAAAGATAAATGATATTAATTATTCTAATACTGCTGCTTATAAAATAAGTAAGTTATATGTTAATTCAACTAAAAAACCAGTAATAAATAACAACATAACATATCAGTATGATACTACACATAAATTAATGGAAGATACTGCTGGTAATATAAGATACTATGGAGCAAGTCCTAATAATTATATATACTTTAATTGTTCTGATTATAGTAATCAATCCTCAAGTACATGTGAAACATGGAGAATAATCGGAGTATTTGATGGTAAAGTCAAGATAATGAGAGGCAGCCAAATAGGAAAATATTCTTGGGATAATAAGAATACTTCTACAGGAGCGGAAACAGCATATGGAAAGAACGATTGGACCACAGCAAGATTAATGAAATTATTAAATCCAAACAATTATTATACAATAGATAGTAATGATAATGGAAATGGACAAAGTCTATATTGGAATGCTCAAAGTGGAACATGCTTTTCAGGACAAAATAATGCAACAACGTCGTGTGATTTTACAAGTACAGGCTTAAAAAATGATACGACAAGAAATATGATCGCAGAGACAACATATTATACAAGAGGACATAACACAGCAAGTATATTTGTAGATGCAATGTACGATAAAGAAAGAGTAAGTGGAACGGTATATACAGGAAGGCCAACATCATGGACAGGAAAGATAGCTCTTGCTTATCCAAGTGATTATGGCTATGCTGCCGACTTAAGTTTGTGTCAAAAGCAATTAGATTATTACGATGAAGCAACATGTACAGCAAATAACTGGATGAGGAATATAGTTACTAATAATGGTGGTAATGTGGGATGGTTATTGAACCTGTACCCAGGCAATGCGCACCGTGCGTGGCATGTGGATTCGTCGGGCAACGTCTACCTCGGCTACAATGCCTATGGTGCGAGTGGGGTCGTGCCAGTCCTTTCTCTGACATCTGAACTAGATATCGTATCAGAATCAGGTACGAGTAGCGATCCTTATCAACTAGCTATATAAATTGTAATAAAATAAAAAGAAATAAGAAGGTGAATAACTAATGGGGAATATAACTAATTATTATATTAAAAATAGAAATAATTTGATTAGTAATAGAGAGAGTTATATTACTGGTAATAAGTTTAGGATTAGTGTACTTAGTCCTAGACTTATTAGAATTGAATATAATGATAAAGGTTTATTTGAAGATAGAGCTACCTCTTTAGTTATTAATAGATTATTTCCAAAATTTAATTATTCTATTGTAGAAAGTGAGACTATGATAGAGGTTAATACTGGAATATTTACTTTAACTTATGTTAAAGATAGTCCTATTAAGAGTAATGTTTTATCTAGTAATATTAAAGCAGTTTTAAATGGTACTGATATTGAATGGCAATTTAATAATCCAGAAGCTAAGAATTTAAGGGGTATTAATTATTCTATTGATAGTATTAAAGATAAGATTGTATTAGATAAAGGATTATATTCTTTAGATGGATTTTGTGTATTAGATGATAGTACTTCTTTAGTACTTGATGATAATGATACTTTTATAGAAAGAGATAAGAATATTAAAGATATATATTTATTTATGTATGGTAAAGATTTTGATGGTTGTATGGATGATTATTTTAAATTAACTGGTTATCCTAGTTTAATTCCTAGATATGCTTTAGGGGCTTGGTGGTATAAGAATGAGAATTATAATGAGAGTAATATTGAAGAGTTAATTAGTAGATTTAATCATGATAATATTCCTATATCTATTCTTTTACTAGGAGACCATTGGCATAATAAGAATGATGGTTATACTCCTAGTATTAGTATGAAAAATGTTAGTGAATATTTAAATAGAAATAATATTAAACTTGGTGTTACTGTTAATCCTGATTTTTTAATTACTAATAATAGTAACGATTATAAACTTATTGGTAATTATATTAATAATAGTATTAAATTTATTCCTTTTAGTAATGAAAAGATAGGTTTATACTTTAATGTTTTAATTAATAATCTTGAAGCTAATGGAGTTAGTTTATTTAGTATTGATTATAATAATCCTTTAGATAGAATGAATTTATGGAAGATAGATCATTATCATTATGGTAAGATGGTTATTTCTGGTAAAAGAGGTCTTATATTATCTAGAAATAGTGGTATTGCTAGTCATCGTTATCCTATTATATGGAGTGGTAAGACTTTAGTTAATTGGAGAACTTTTAACTTACTTCCTAGATATAATCTTCAAGGATATAATATGGGAATATCATTTATTGCTCATCCGATAGGAGGCTATTCTGGAGGTATAGAAGAAGATGAATTATATTTAAGATATATGCAGTTTGCTTGTTTTAGTCCAATATTTTTACTAGCTAGTGAGGGTGGTAAATATTATAAGAGAGAGCCTTGGAAATGGAGTCCTAATATTGAAAGTAGTATAATCTTTTATATGAATTTAAGATATAAACTAATTCCATATATTTATAGTGAAAGTTATAATTATCATACTACTGGTAAGGGTATTATAAAACCTTTTTACTTTGATTATCCTAAAATATTAGATGAACCTAATTATAAAAATCAATATTTCTTTGGAAGAGAGTTCTTTGTATCACCAATTACTGAGAGAAAGAATATTTCTATTAATAGGGTTATTAAGAAGGTATTTGTACCTGATGGTATTTGGTTTGATTTCTTACAAGGTAAGAAGTATGTTGGTGGTAAAAATTATAATAACTTTTATAGAGATGAAGATTATCCAGTATTTGTAAAAGCTGGTAGTATTATTCCTACTAGTGATGATATTAAAGAAAATATTCCTAATAGTTTAGAATTATATATATATCCTCTTGATAGCGGTGAATATAGTTTATATGAAGATGATGGTAGTACTTATAATTTTGAACATGGTATGTATATGGTTACTAAGTTCAATTATTATTATGAAGAAAATAACTATAATTTTAGTATTAAGAGAGTAGATGGAAGAAATCTTCTTAGTAAGAGAAACTATATTTTAAGATTTAAAAATATTAAGAATATTAATGAGATTAATATTAGTGATACATCTATTAAATATGAATGCTTATATGATAAAGATGATTTTATTGTTAAGTTATATGATGTTATGATAGGTAGAGATATTAATGTTAATATTAAAGGTATTGATACTATTGTTAGTTCAGTTGTATTAGTTAATGAAGAAATTAAAGAAATTTTATATGATATGAGTATTAATACTAATTTAAAAGAAGAACTAGATAAGATATTATTTAGTGATATTGAAATTAGAAAAAAGAGAATACAAATTAGAAAATTAAAGAGAAAGGGATTAGAAAATAAATATATTAAAATATTTATTAATTTACTTGAGTATATTCAAAAAATATAGTATAATACATAGATATATGGAGGTAATAGGATGAAAGAAATACTAAATATAATGTTAGAATACATAATTTCTTATGCTTTGGTTTTTCTTCTCTATTATCTTCTTTTTATTAGAAAGAAAACTAAATATAATAAGAATAAAGTACCAGTTGAATATTATTATGTAATTAGTTTATATGGACTGAAAGAAAAAGATATTGATTATAAAAAATTTATGTATATGACATTATTTGTTAATACATTTATTATAGTAACTACTTATATAATAGTATTTAAATTATTAGATAATTGGATATGGATGGTTATTTGTGGTATTGTTATTATTATATTATTAATAGTTATTTGTTATGGTATAATTGGTAGATATTATCAAAAGAAACAGAAGATAGAGAGAAGGAAATAATATGTATAATTTTAAAAAGATAGAAAGAAAATGGCAAGAATATTGGGATAATAATGAAAGCTTTAAAGCTATTACTGGTAGTGATAAGAAACCTTACTATATATTAGTAGAGTTCCCTTATCCATCTGGTAGTGGCTTACATGTTGGTCATGTTAGAAGTTATACTGCTCAAGATGCTCTTGCTAGAATGAAGAGAAGAGAAGGATATAATGTTTTATATCCAATGGGATGGGATGCATTTGGAGCACCAGCAGAACAATATGCTATTAAGAATCATATTCATCCTAAAGATGCTGTAAAAGAGAATATTAAAACATTTAAAGGACAAATGAAAAAACTTGGATTTTCATTTGATTGGAGTAGAGAGTTTTCTACTACTGATCCAGAGTATTATAAATGGACACAATGGCAATTTTTACAATTTTATAAACATGGTATGGCTTATAAAGCAACAGTACCAGTAAATTGGTGTCCTAATTGTAAGACTGTTTTATCTAATGAAGATGCCGCTGGTGGTGTTTGTGAGAGATGTGGTGAAGCAGTAGTTCAAAAAGAAAAATCACAATGGATGCTTAAAATGAGTGAATACGCTGAAGATTTACTTACAGGACTTGATGATACCAATTTTAAAGAAAGAGTTAAACTTGGTCAAATAAACTGGATAGGTAAGTCTACTGGTGTTGAGTTAGATGTTAATATTGTCGGTGGTGGATCATTTTCAGTATTTACCACTTGTATTGAAACAGTATATGGTATTACTTTCTTTGTTATTGCTCCAGATGGAAAACTAATTAAAGAATTAATGCCTAGAGTAGAAAATAAAGAAGAAGTAAATGAGTATATTAAAGAAACCTCTAAAAAGTCTAGTATGGATCGTACTGAACTTAATAAAGGTAAGACTGGTGTAGAAATTAAAGGTATTAAAGCAATTAATCCTATTAATGGTAAAGAAGTTCCAATCTTTTTAGGAGACTTTGTATTAGGAGACTATGGTACTGGTGCTGTTATGGCTGTACCAAGTCATGATCAAAGAGATTTTGAATATGCTAAAGAACATAATCTAGAAATGGTTGAAGTAATATCTGGTGGTAATACTAGTGAAAAAGCCTTTGAAAAACATGATTATTTAGGTAAAGGATGTAAACTTATTAATTCAGAAGAGTTTACTGGTATGACCGTAGAAGAGGCTAAAGAAGCTATTACTGATAAATTAGAAAAAGAAGGCATTGCTAGAAGAGTTAATAATTATAAAATGAGAGATTGGATTTTCTCAAGACAAAGATTCTGGGGAGAACCTATTCCAATGATTTATTGTGATAAATGTGGATGGGTACCAATGGATGAAAAAGACTTACCTTTATTACTTCCTGATGTAGCAGAATATGAGCCTACTGATACTGGAGAATCTCCTCTTGCTAAGATAGACAGTTTTGTTAATACTACATGTCCTCATTGTGGTGGTCCTGCTAAAAGAGAAACTGATACTATGCCAAACTGGGCCGGTTCTTCTTGGTATTTCTTAAGATTTATGGATCCACATAACGATAAAGAGTTTGCTAGTATGGATGCTATGAAATATTGGAATAGAGTAGACTGGTATAATGGTGGAATGGAACATACAGCTAGACACTTACTATATGCAAGATTTTGGGTTCAAATGTTATATAATTTTGGATTAGTTCCTAAAAAAGAAATGATTTGGACAAGAGTAAGTCATGGCATGGTACTAGGAGATAATAACGAAAAAATGAGTAAAAGTAAAGGAAATGTTATTAATCCAGATGATATCGTAAATGACTATGGAGCAGATACTCTAAGAGTTTATGAGATGTTTATGGGAGATTACGAGCAAGATGCCCCATGGAGTACTGATTCATTAAAAGGATGCAAAAGATTTATTGATAGAGTAATTAGATTAAAAGATAAAGTAACTAATGAAGAAGAATATTCTAAAGACTTAGAAGTAATTATTAATAAAAGTATTAAGAAAGTAGGCTATGATTTAACTAATATGGCTTATAATACTGCTGTTAGTACACTTATGATTTTAGTTAATGCTTATGATGAAAAAGAGACTATTACAAAAGGAGATTACAAAGTATTATTAGATTTACTTAATCCAATAGCCCCTCATATTACTGAAGAGTTAAATGAAAGCTTGGGATACACTCCTATTTGTGATAGAGTATGGCCTAGTTATGATGAAGATAAAACTATCGATAATGAAATAGATATAGCAGTCCAAGTTAATGGTAAGGTAAGAGACACTATTAGAATTAAAAAAGATTCATCTAAAGAAGAACTAGAAGAACTAGCTATGAATAGTGAAGTTATCAAAAAATGGTTAGAAGGAAAAGAAATTATTAAAGTAATTTCTGTACCTAATAGAATTGTTAATATTGTAATAAAATAGCCTTAATTGGTTATTTTATTTTTGTCAAAATGTAAAATGGCTATTTATAAAGGCAATATTAAAAAGAAAAAATATGTTTTAAAAGGCAATAGTATTAGAGATAATTCTCTTTTACTTTCTATTGATATGATGGTGATTTTATGATAAAATTAGGTAAAGGAGATTATCTATGAAGTGTATTTTACTCAATAGACAAATTAATAAGTTAAAGATGATGAAAGGTGATACAAATGGAAATATTAAATAGAAAAGCAAGATATGATTATGAAATTGAGGATACTTATGAAGCAGGTATTGTACTTACCGGAACAGAAATAAAATCTATTAGAGAAGGTAAAGTAAATATTAAAGATAGTTATGCTATTATTAGAAATAATGAAATATATTTACTTAATACTCATATTTCTCAATATAAAGAAGGAAATATTTTTAATCATGATGAAGATAGAACAAGAAAGTTATTACTTCATAAAAAAGAAATATTAAAATTAAGAGATAAATTAGAAATAGATGGTTATACAATAGTACCTCTTAAGATATATTTTGTAAAGAATAAAGCAAAAGTATTACTTGGAGTAGCTAAAGGTAAAAAGAATTATAATAAGAAAGAAACTATTAAAGAGAGAGATATTCAAAGAGAAATGGAGAAAAGTTTTAAATATAGATAATGGATAATGTTATAGAGAAAACTAAAATACTAATAGGAGTATTTGAAGATAGTGATTTAATTAAGAAGTTAAAATATTATAAAGATTTAGTCATAGATAATAAAGAATTACTAGATATGATTAAAAAATATAATAGTTCTATAGATGATTATGAAAAAATATCTCTTAAAAAAAAGATTAATAGTTATAAAGAATATACAGAATATATGAAATATTATAATGAATTATTTTATTATATTATGGATATTAATAAAAGATTTAAGATGTATACAGATACAAGGGGTTGTCATAAATGAGAGTAATTAGTGGTTATTTAAAAGGAAGAAATATACTTGGCTATAACACTCCTGGTACTAGACCTACGATGGATAGAGTAAAAGAATCAATGTTTGCTAGTATTCAAAATTATATTAATAAATCTATAGTTCTTGATTTATTTTGTGGTACAGGTAGTCTTGGTATTGAAGCAACATCAATGGGAGCTAATAAATGTTATTTCGTTGATAATGGAAAAGAAATACTTAAGTATTTAAATAAGAATATTGAAAATATGAATATTAAAGATAAAAGTATTGTTATTAATAAAGATTATAAAGAAGCCTTAATATATTTTAAAAATAATAATGTTAAGTTTAATATAGTACTAGTGGATGCTCCTTATAAGATGGAAGTAATGGAAGAAGTTATTAGTCTTATTAATAAGTATGATTTATTATATGATAATGGCATATTAGTATTAGAATATAGTAGTGATAAATTAAAAGATAATTATAATAATTTAAAATTATATCGAAGTAAAAGATATGGTGATAAATATGTAACAATTTATCACAAAGTAATTGACTAATAAGTAATTTTATGATAATATTATCTTATGAATAGAGGAGGATTAAAATAATGAAAAAATTAAATAGAAAAGGATTTACTTTAATAGAGTTACTAGCAGTTATTGTTATACTTGCTATTATCGTAGTAGTTACTGTACCTTCCATATTATCTTCAATTGATGATGCTAGGTTGTCTACTATTAACTCATTATCTAAAGAAGTTGCTACTTGGTATGATGAAAGTGTCGTTAAAGATGAAATGGCATTTGGTGCTAATTACATTCCAATATTAAAAGGTGCGAAAGCTACTTCTGATTGGAAATGTTTAACAGCTGTAAAAGGTACTGGAGATTCAATAGATAAACTATATGGTTTGACATCAAATGATATTAAATTAGATGGTAATGCTATTGCTGAAAATGGTACACCTACTGCAGCTAATTGCTCATCAATTAGAATAAATAGTGCAGGTCATGCTGAAGTATTATTAATTGGTAATCCAACTGGTAAATTCGGTTCAAAATATTCTTTTAGTACAGATGCTAATGGTAAAAAGTTTTAAGTAAATCAGAGGAATTATTCCTCTTTTTATTTTGACAAAAGTATAGTATAATTATATTAAGGAAGTGATAAATAATGAAATTAATAATAGGTAGTCATGTATCATATAATAATAAAAGTCAATTACTAGGAAGTGTAAAAGAAGCACTAAAATATAATGCAAATACTTTTATGTTTTATACTGGAGCCCCACAAAATACTAATAGAGGAATTATATTAGATGAACTTACTATGGAAGCATATAAATTAATGAAAGAAAATAATATTGCTTTAGAAAAAGTAATAGTACATGCCCCTTATATAGTTAATTTAGCTAATTTTAATAATTTTGATTTTTCAGTATCTTTTCTTATTAATGAAGTAGAAAGATGTAGTACATTAGGTATTAAATATTTAGTTTTACACCCAGGATCAGCAGTTAATTGTTCTAGAGAAGAAGCCATTAATAATATTAGTAAAGGTTTAAACTTAATATTAGATAATGATTATGATGTAACAATATTATTAGAAACAATGGCAGGTAAAGGTAATGAAGTAGGTAAGTCATTTGAAGAATTAAAAAGTATTATAGATGGAGTAAAATATCAAAATAAAATTGGTATATGTATAGATACTTGTCATTTAAATGATGCCGGTTATGATATGAGTAAGTTTGATGAAGTACTTGATTTATTTGATAGTATCATTGGTATTGATAAGATAGGTTGTATTCATGTTAACGATAGTAAGAATGATATTGGTAGTCATAAAGACAGACATGAAAACATTGGTTTTGGAACAATAGGCTTTGATAATTTAATTAAAATTATTTATAATGATAGATTAGAAGGTATTCCTAGAATACTTGAGACACCTTATGTTAGTACTGAGAATAATCCTAAAGAAAAGATATATCCACCATATAAATATGAGATTGAAATGATTAGAAGTAAAGTATTTGATAAAGAATTAATAAATAAAATAAGAGAAGGTTAGCCTTCTCTTATGTTTTTAGTAAACATATCAATTTTATCTTTGAATTGTATATATAGATTTTCTATTTTATTATAGGTAAGAGGTTTTACTTTAAATTTTATTTCATTTAAGATATCTTTAGGATTACCATAGATGATAGTTCTATAATCATTTTTGATATAATCATATATTAACTTTGCCTCATCTTTATCAAGAGTAATACCTTGCTTTTCAGCATAATAAGTAATATCACTTACTTTTAATCTATTTACATATTCGTTAATTAAATAAATATTCATAAATCACCTAATTTAATATATGTATATTTATTATAAATATGATATAATAATAAGTAAGTGGTGATAAAGTGAAGAGAATGATTAATAAACCAACTAAAACAAGTAAAAAGAAAGAGGTTAAGAAAAAGAGTAAACCTATTAATAAGATTAAAAAAGATAATAGAAATATTCCTGAAATTATAGATAAAAGATATGGATTTCTTATTGTTCTAGTAGCTATTTTATATGTCATAATACTTGGTAGAGTTTTTTATCTTCAAGTACTTAAAAATGATTACTATAATGAAAAACTTGCTATGTCTACAGAAAAAACAATAGAGAGTAGTAGTGCTCCTAGAGGGAGAATATATGATAGAAATTATAATTTACTAGTAGATAATGAAGCAATAAAAACAATTTATTATAAGAAACAAAAAAATATTAAAGCAGAAGATGAAATAAAATTAGCATATACAATTAGTGATAATATCGATATAGATTATTCTAAAATTACAGATAATAGACTTAAAACATTTTATTATGCAGGTCATTATAAAGAAAGCAGAAAGAAGATTACTGATAAAGAATGGGATCTTTATAAAAAAAGAAAACTTAATGACAATGATATTGAGAAATTAATATATGAAAGATTAGAAGATGAGATAAAAGAATATGATGAAAGAGATAAAAAAGCCGCTTATATATATTACTTAATGAATAAAGGATATTCTTATGCTGAAAAAGTAATAAAAAATAAAGATGTAACAGAAGAAGAATATGCCTATATTAGTGAAAATATAGATAATTTAAAAGGATTTAATACCAAATTAGATTGGGAGAGAGTATATTTATATGGAGATACTTTTAAGAGTATATTAGGTAATGTATCTTCGAATAGTCAAGGTATTCCTTCAGAATTAGCAGAAGTTTATTTGAAAAAAGGCTATTCTTTAGACGATAGAGTTGGTATTTCTTATCTTGAATATCAGTATGAAGATTATCTTAAAGGTACAAAAGCTAAATATAGGTTATTATCAGATAATAGTTATGAACTTGTTAGTGAAGGTAAAAGAGGCAATGATATTGTTTTAACTATTGATATTGAACTCCAAAAATATTTAGAAGAGATGCTTGCTAATGAGGTTTATAATGCTAAGGGAGAAGCTGGAACTGATTACTATAATAGGTCTTTTGTAGTTATATCAGAACCTAATACTGGAGAAATATTAGCAATGAGTGGTAAACAGGTTCTTGAGAAAGAAGGTAGTAAGTATATCGTTGATTACACACCTGGTATTGTTACCCTTCCAGTTACACCGGGATCAGTTGTTAAAGGTGCATCAATGATGGTTGGTTACAAATATGGAGCTATTGATATTGGTAGTCATATTTATGATGAATGTTTAAAGATTAAAGATACACCTGAAAAGTGTTCATGGAGAACGATGGGAGATATTGATGATATATATGCTCTTCAGTATTCTTCGAATGTATATCAATATAAAATTGCCATAAAAGTTGGTAATGGAAATTATGAATATAATAAGAGTTTATCAATTGATGATGGAGCCTTTAAAAAGTACAGGAATATGTATGCAGAGTTTGGACTTGGTAAGAAAACAGGAATTGACTTACCAGTAGAAAGTCTTGGTTATATGGGTACTAGTAAATTACCTGGTCATTTACTTGATTTTTCTATAGGACAATATGATACTTATACCCCAATCCAATTATCACAATATATTAATACTATTGCCAATGGTGGTAAGAGACTACAGCCTTATTTACTTAAAGAAGTATATAATTCTAGTGATAATGGTGATAAGTTTGGTTCTTTAAAATATAAAGCTAAAACTAATGTTATGGGTAATTTGTCAGTAGAGGATAAATATATCAATAGAGTAAAAGAAGGCTTTGATGCTGTAGTTCAAAATGGTCTTGGTTATGGCTATATGGGTAATTATACATATTCTGCTGGTAAAACTGGCACTAGCCAAAGTTTTATTGATACTAATGGTGATAATAAAGTAGATACAGAGACAATTACTTCTTCATTTGTAGGATATTCTCCTAGTGATAATCCAAAAATGAGTGTAGTAGTGGTATCTCCAGATATTAGTATACCTGATTCTAGTCAGTCAATGGTTACTAAAAGAATATCTGCTCAAATTGTTAATAAATATTTTGATTTATACAGTTAAAAATTTATATATAATAAACGATAGTCATAAAGACTATCGTTTATTATAAGTATTTTATTAAGAAAAAGACTTAAATTTATTATTTTTCCTTTTTAAAAATATTTACTTTTTTAACAAAAAGTGGTATTATTATTATGGTATAATATAGTAATTTATATTAAAATAAGTAGGAGGAAAAAGAGGATTGTGAAAGAAAAAATATCAATAAGACATTATTTTTTACTCGGTATTATATCTATAGGCTTAATTGGATTAGGAATAGGATCAACATATGCTATGTTTATTGCTTCAGCAGAAATAAATAATCCTATTACGATCGATACCTCTTTAAATCCCGAAAGTAATGTCATTAGAATGTTTAATGTAACCGTTCCAGGAGATGGTATTAGTACGATTACTTTAAATGTTAATAATATAGAAAATACAGATGTTAATTATGCAGTATGGTATACTTCTAATAGCAGTAATATTGAAGTTGGAACTTATTTTGGTAATGAAGATAGTAGCGGTTCTGTTGGAAATATAAGTAGTAATAATACCAAAAAAGTATATGTACAAATAAAGAATATTATGACAAATAGTTCACATGTTACTCTTGGAATTGCCTCTAGTTATGATAATGTAACACTTAGCAATAATATGACTTTAGTACCTAATAGTTCAATACCAGAACCATCAGGATTAGCTAAAAAAATTACAGATATTTATAATAATGGTAATAAAAGTACAGTCGTTAGTAATAGTATAACTTATAATTATGTAACCTCTAATTCAATTATGAATGATAGAAGAGGTAGTCCTAAAATAGGTATTAATTCAGGTAATATCAGATATTATGGTATAAATCCTAATAACTATATATATTTTAATTGCTCTGATTATAATAATCAAACCGCTAGTACCTGTGAAATATGGCGTATAATAGGAGTATTTGATGGAAAAGTAAAAATAATGAGAGGTAGTCAAATAGGAACTTTAGCTTGGGATCAAGATAAGAATAGTGATACCAGTCTTACTACTTATGATAATAATTGGACTACAGCTACTTTGATGGAATTACTTAATAATAAATATTATAATGGTAATACTAGTGGTACAGTTTCTTACTATTCTGGTAGTACAGGTAGTACAGTTTCTAATCTTAATATGACAAGTATTGGTCTAAAAAATGATGTTACCAGAAATATGATTGATACCGAAACATGGCATTTAGGTGGTTGGTTTTCTGCTCTAATTGATACTGCAAAAATGTATGAATATGAAAATAGTACAAATATTTATACTGGCAGAGATTTAACATGGGATGGTAAAATAGCATTAGTATACCCAAGTGATTATGGATATGCAGTTGATTTTAATAACTGTTCACAAACATTATATAATTACAATTTAAGTTATTGCTTAAAGAATAATTGGATGTATAATATTATTACTAATAATGGTAATAATATAGGTTGGGTTTTAACTCCTATTTCTAATGATGGTGTTAGTGTATGGCATGTAAATAGTCAAGGCTATATGAGAGATTTACATTCTTCTTATCTTGATAGCGGTGTTATTCCAACCCTTTATTTGAAACAAAATATTGATATTAGTGGTGGTAATGGAAATAGTAGTTCACCTTATCAATTAAAAATATCATAAGAAAGGATTTATTATGAAAAAAAGAATAATGATTATTATTTTAGTAGTGGTAGTAATTACTATTTCTAGTATATATTTTTCATATGCATCTAGTGATGCTCAAAGTATAGTTACAAAAGATTATCCTCTTTTAATTGGAAATACCAATAGTATTACTTTAAATGCTAATAGTAGTGAAGTTATATACTACAAAATAAAAAACAATAATAATGGTATCGTTAACTATGGCATAGCTTATTCAGGCTCTAATATTTCAGTTAAAGAGTATTATATTTCTGATAATCCTTCTTCTGGATCTATTAATGGAGGAGAGACTAAATATATAACCTTATATATTGATAATAGCAGTAGTACTTCTAATACAGTTACTATAACTACAATATTTGGTTATGTAAATGGTGGTGATTTAATAGTACCCACTGATTATCGTTTAGTTACTGAAAAATATGAAAGAACAACAATGCTTAATCATTTAAAAAACTTATATAGTTCTGCTAGTAAAAGAACAGTAACTAATGGAGGCCTTGGAGTAACTCTTACCTTTAATGTAGCTAGCAGTGAGAATCTTATTAATGATAGATTAAGTAGTTCTAGTACTAATGCTGATGGTGGTAATATTAGATACTATGGAGCAAATCCTAATAATTATATATACTTTAATTGTTCTGATTATAGTAATCAAACATCTAGTACTTGTGAAACATGGCGAATAATAGGAGTATTTAATGATAAAATTAAAATAATGAGAGGTAGCCAGATAGGAGCTTTAGCATGGGATCAAGATAAGAATGTTGATAGTAGTCTTACTACTTATGATAATAATTGGACTACAGCTTCTTTAATGACCTTACTTAATAATCAGTATTATGATGGTGATACTAGTGGTACCATAACCTATTATTCAGGTAGTGATGGAAGTACTAGTACAACTATTAATATGAGCAATGTTGGTATCAAAAATGATGAAACAAGAGAAATGATAGTTGATACAACATGGAATCTTGGTGGTTGGTTTTCTGCTATGATATATACATTTGTTATGAATGGTCATGAAAATAGTACAACAGTATATTCAGGTAATTCTTCTGTTTGGACAGGAAAAATAGCCTTAGCTTATCCATCAGATTATGGCTATGCTGTAGATTTTACTAAATGCAATAAGACTTTATATAATTATAATGCTTCAGCATGTACTAGTAATAATTGGATGTATAATATTGTTACTAATAATGGTGGCACTGTTGGGTGGTTACTTACTCCTATTTCTAATGATGGAGTAAGTGCATGGCATGTTAATACACAAGGATATTTAAGGGATTTATATAACACTTATCTTGCTGAAAGTGTTACACCAGCATTATTTTTACATTCAAATGTTATTTACAATGGAGGAGATGGTAGTAGTACTAATCCATATCAACTTAGTTTATAAGAAGGTACGCAAGTATCTTTTTTTTTTAATAAAAAAATAGAGATTAGAAAGCACTTCACCCCGAATATGATATCTTATTAATGATTATAGATAGACTATAGGCTATCTATAACATGAAAAGGCAATGAGACTTTTCATGAAACTATTGACTTTAAGACCATTTAGTGGTAAGATAGAAGAAAATTTCAAAAGGGAGGTTTTGTTATGAAATTAAGAAATATTTTATTTGGCATTATGCTTATGTTTATAAGTATAAATGTAGTACAAGCAAGTGATGAAACAGTAAGTTATTTTGATGTAAAAGGTAGTGATTTATATCAAATAAATAGTTCTAAACATATTAAGGGTAGTTCTATTCAAATGGCTTATAAAAAGAATGCTAATGGTGATATAATTTATTGTACTGAAAGTAAGAAGGCAAGTTTTCATTCTGATACAATGAGATATACTTATTCGAGAGAATTATCTGCTAGATTTGTATATGTAATGGAAAATGGTTATCCAAATAAAACAATATTTGGTGACAATGAAAAGGATTACTTTACTACAGCTTTAGCAATATGGTATTTAGTTAATCCTAATGATAGTACTTTTACTTATTTCAATTTAGAGAAAGGTACATATCGTGGTAATTCCTCTGATGTAGTTAGAGAAATGGCTAACTTAGTATATGGTTCCGCTAATGCTAGTTATAGTGATCCATATATTACTATTAATGTTCCTTCAAAAGATTTAACATTAAGTAGTGATGGTAAATATTATGTTAGTTCTAATATTAATATAAAAGAAAATGGTGTTTATAGATATACAGTATCTAGTGATAATAATAATGTTATTATTACTGATACTAATGGTAATGTTAAAAATAAGTTTAAATATAATGAAAGTTTTATTGTAAAAATAGATGCTTCAAGTATTAGTGATAGTACTAGTATTAACATTAAAGTATCCGCTAACGGAACTATCAATAAAGCTTATGAATATAGTCCTAGTAATTCAAAGTATCAAGCTGCTACTATGTTAGTAGGAGAAGGTACACCAGTTAGTGATAGTACTAATTTCAATATTACTATTACTAAAAAACCAGAAATTAGTATTAGTAAGAAAGATATTACTAATAGTAAAGAACTAGCAGGTGCATCCTTAGAACTTAGAAATGAAAAAGGAGAACTTATTTATGCTTGGATTTCTACTGATGAACCATTTATTATCAAAGATGGTTTAGAGGCTGGTAAATATACTTTAACAGAAATACTTGCACCAGAAGGATATGAACTTAATAAAGAAAGTGTTACTTTTACAGTTAATGCTGATGGTACAGTAAATGGTGATATTGTTATGTATAATAAACCACAAGAGGTCGTTGAAGTACCAAGTACATCTTCATTTAAAACTATGACAACATCTTTAATTGGATTACTAATTATAGGATTTGGTTCTTTAGTAATCTATAGAAATTATAAAAAGAATGAAGAAGTTTAAACTACAAATAGCAGCGGGAGTAATACTAATTATGAGTGGTACTCTCGTTTTCTTAAATGATTATATTAAAGAAAAAAGGGATGTTGTATTTAGTGAAATGAATCTTGTTTTGTCCTCAATTAATACAGATAGCGTTGATGCGCCACCTACTGAAGAAGTAATTAATGAAGAAGAAGTACAAGCTCCTCCTGCTAAAGAAGAAGTAGATTATGAGAGTTATTTAGGAATTATTGATATATCTAAAATAGGATTATATAAAGGCTTTTATGATAAGGAATCAAGCCTTAATAATGTTAAGTTTAATTTATATGTACTCCCTGTTAGTGATTATCCAGATGTAAAAAATGGTAATCTTGTAGTAGCGGGTCATTCTGGTAATTATAATAATAGTTACTTTGCCAATTTATATAAATTAGAAGTTAATGATGAGATTATTATTCATTATAATAACAAAGATTATATATATAAAATAGATAATATCTATAATGAAGAAAAAACAGGTACAGTAAGAATATACCGAAAAAGAAATGAAACAACACTTACATTAATTACCTGTACAAAAGATGATGATTATCATCAAACAATATATATTGCATATTTAATTAATAAATAAAAGAAAGGGGTGAGAAAATGACTTACTTATCAATAATAGAAAAACTAAAGATATTATTTAATATGATGTTAGATAATAAAATAGTCTTAATATTTTTAATAGCGGTTATTGCTATTAGCTTATTATACTTTATAAAAGTTATTAGTTATAAAAAGAGTATAAGTTTAATATTAATTGCTTTAATCATAACACTTATTACTAGTATTAGTACTAATTATAAAGTATTATCTGGAACTTTTGATAATTTTATGACAATTCTATTTAGTAATATTTACTTTCCATCAATATATGTATATTTAGTAATATTATTAATAAGTATGATAGTTTTTATAGTTAGTTTATTTAATACCATACTTAAGAAAAGTTATAAAATAGTTAATAATATATTCTTTATCATGAATAGTATATTATTTATAATTATCATTAATATAATTGCTAAAAACAAGTTAGATGTTTTCTCAAATACCATGTATTCTAATATTAATTTAGTTAGTATATTAGAAATTAACATGATAATATTTCTTTTATGGATAGGTAGTTTAATTGTTATTTATACTACTGATGTAATTAGTGTCCAATTAGTTAATAAAAAAGTTAATAAAAAAGAAGTTGCAACTTCAGGTATAGAAGTATATAATAGTTTTATTGGTGATAGTACTCCTAATAATATTGAAGTAGATACTAGTATAGTAAATGATGATGTTTATAATACTAACGATACTAAAGAGGCAGAAACTCCTATTAGTTATAATGAGAATATTGATAAGGAAAGTAATACGATACCATTTAATGATATATTAAGTGGTACAATGTCTCCTATTTATTATGAAAGCAATAGTCCATCAAATAATACTATTGAACATAAGAAAGTTATTAATCCAGAAGAGATATATGAAAACAAATATGTAGAAGCTATCGCTAATGTTAATACAGATTGTTTTCAAGATATTGTTAATGATATTAGAGATAAAAGTATTATAATTAGTAAACCAGATAGAAGTAGTCTTGCTGAAAGTAATTTAAAAACTAATACCATTAATTTAAATGAATTAAATAATGATAAGATAGAAAATAAAGAAAAAGTTATTAATAATAAGATAAATATAGTAAAAGAAACAATTAATAATAGTATTAAAAATGATTATAACATAGATGATTATAAGAAGATGATTAATATGCTTAAAAATATTAAAAACATTACTAAAAGTACTAATATTAGTATTGAAGAGGCTATATCTATTAGTTTAATTAATAATTATAGTTTAGATGATTGTATTAAGTTTAAACAATTATTAGAAAGTAATTTAAATTAGTTACTTTCTTTTTCTATACATTTTAACTTACTATTATATTTCTTTTTTCATAAATTATTGTAAGGAGGGATAGAATGAAAGATCCTTATAAGAAAATAGAAGAAAGTAAAAAATGCATTTGTAAATGTACTCCTGTAATAGTGGGACCAACTGGACCACCAGGAATAGATGGAGTTGCTGATAAAATGGTAGTTAGAAATACATATACAGGTGAAGCAGGTAGTTCTGCAAGAGTAATAGATAATAAAGTTAATGATACTCATATATTAGACTTTGTTATTCCTAAAGGTGAAGATGGACAAAATATTCCTTTAAAATCAGCATATATAGTAACATTTAATGAGAATACATCTCCTCAAGGAATAGAAGTATTATCTAATAGTAATATACCCCTTAAAAGAGTAGAATTAGATGTTTATAATTTAATAGAATTTGATCCAGTTAAAAGTTTAATAAAGTTTAATTTGGAAGGCTATTATAAAATATATTTTACAGTTAGTGCTTATCCTGAAGTTCATGGTCAAGATTTTGATCCAACAAAAGATATTGTATCAGTAGGTTTTAGAGAAACAAATACTGACAATATTTATGTTGGCGTAGGAGAATTTGTCTATAACGGAGAACCAGTAGAATTATCAGCAACTGGTATAGTAGCAGTAGTGGATACAGCAGTTACATATGAACTTGCCAATCTAGGTAAGTATACAATATATTTAGAGACTCCCGATATTCAAAATATATCATCAAAATCATATTTTGCTAATCCACTAGTTACGATTGTTATAGATTATTTAGGAAAGGCAGTGGTGTAGACATGAATAAATATAAAGTTATCGTATATGCAATATGTAAAAATGAAGAGAAATATGTAGATAAATGGTATGATAGCGTTAAAGAAGCAGATAAAATATTTGTTTTAGATACAGGTAGTACTGATAATACAATTAGAAAATTAAAAGAAAAAGACAAAGTAGTAGTAAAAGAAGAAAAAATAATACCATGGAGATTTGATATAGCAAGAAATAAATCATTAGATATGGTAGATAAAAATAGTGATATATGTGTTTGTATTGATTTAGATGAAGTATTAATAAAAGGCTGGAGAAAGTTACTAGAAAAACATTGGAAAGAAGATACAACAAGATGTATGTATACCTATAATTGGAGTTTAGATAAAAACGATAAACCAATAATTAGCTTCTACTATGAAAAAATTCATAGTAGGTATGGCTATAAATGGATATATCCAGTTCATGAGATTCTTACTTATGATGGAAAAGAAAATAAAATAATAATTGAAGATTTAATAGTTAATCATTATCCAGATATAACAAAAAGCAGAAGTTCTTATTTACCATTATTAGAATTATCAGTTAAAGAAGAACCCAATAATGATAGAAATATGCATTATTTAGGTAGAGAATATATGTATTATGGCAAATATAATAAAGCAATAGATACCCTTATTAAACATTTAAAATTAGATAGTGCTACTTGGAAAGATGAAAGAGCAGCTTCAATGAGATTTATAGGTAGATGTTATACTAATTTAAATAGATATGAAGAAGCAATATTATGGTATAAAAAAGCTATTAAAGAAGCTCCTTATTTAAGAGATGGATATATCGAAATAGCCATATTATATAATTTATTAGATGATTATAACAAAGTCATTTATTATACTAATAAAGCCTTAAAAATAAACAAGAAAGAAAAGACATATATAAATGAAGTATTTAGTTATAATAGTACAGCCTATGATTTAAGAAGTATAGCATATTATTATTTAGGTAAATATAAAGCATCACTAAAAAATATCAAAAAAGCTATTACTATGGAACCAAATAATGAAAGATATATAAGTAATAAAAAGATAATAGAGGATAAGTTAAAGTAATTTACTTTTTCTTTAGTTTATAGTATAATTAGTAAGAAGAAGAAAGTGGTGTTGTTATGGCAAAGAATAGAAAAAGAAAAAGAAGATTAAAACCTTTTACTAAAGGATTATTAGTTATTATACCTATTTTATTACTAAGTACTAGTTATTATGAATTTATTTATAAAGAAAATAATAGCAATAATATAACTATTAATGATAATAAAAATAATGGTAATAATACACTTAATGATAATAACAATGAAGAAATAATTACTAGTAGTAATGATGATACAATTCCCGAAGAAATTGCCTCTGATGACTATATTGGTATTTTAGAATATAAAGCAACAAAAGATTATCGATATAAAGAAATAGTAGCTAATAAAGATATATATCCAGAAAAACTATTAGAAATGTTATCAAGAAATAATGATATGATTAGTTATATGTATGATTATGAAGATAAAGAAGGTCATGTATATATTGATAATGTCGGTAAAGTAACAACAGGAGAATACCCACTTCTTTTACAATATGATAAAAAGTGGGGATATGGAATATATGGTGATAGAGTAATTGCTATAAATGGATGTGGTCCTACCGCTATTGCAATGGTAGTAGCAGGCCTTACAGGAAGAAATGATGTAACCCCATATACAGTTGCCAAGTATTCTTATGACAATGGATATTATACTAGTGAATGGGGAACTAGATGGGATTTAATGACAATAGGGGCTAAATATTTTGGTATAGTAGGAAAGACATTTACATTAACCAAAGAAAACCTATTTAATGAACTTAATAATGGACATCCAGTTATTACTAGTATGAGACCTGGAGATTTTACTACTATTGGTCATTTCATATTATTAACAGGAGTAGAAGACGGTAAAATAAAAGTAAACGATCCTAATAGTAAGATAAGAAGTGCCAAATTATGGGATTATGATGTCATAGCACCACAGATAAAAGGTCAATGGACATTTAGTTTAGTAAGTTAAAAGAACTAGATTTCTCTAGCTCTTTTTCTTATTTTAGTAGTTGTATCTTTAATAGTAGTGTTATCTGTATACTCTTCAATTGCAGATAGCCTTTTATATATTTGCTCTAAAGTAGTTCTTAAATTTTCATTTACTTTGTCATCACCATGTTCAGAAGTAAAATCAACATATTTAATTAATTGTCTAATTTCATCATCATAAGTATTAAGTAATTCTTCTACTTCTTTTATTAATTTCTTTCCTTTATTTATGTAATCTTCTTTATCTTTAGTATAATGTTTTATATCTTCTAAATCTTTTTTAATATCTATAATACCACTAATTAAACCAATAGATACTTCATCAAACATTTCACCTTTGAGACCTAGTAAGAAAAAATATACAATAGCGGCAAGTATCTCACTAAGCAATATGTAAAGTACTAGATAGCCTTTGCTTATTATAACATCATTTTCATTAACAGAAGTTCTAGTGATAATATAATAAATGTCGTTATATACATTCTCATAAGTTAAAGTATCTTTGGTTTCTTTTTCTTGCTTTCCATCAATACCTAATCCTTCAAAGTTAAGATTTAAGATATCTTCATTAGATAGTTCATTTGCTTCACCTAAATTGTAGGTGGTTACATATCTATAGAAACCACCAATTTTTTTACGATATGGTTCATACTTCGTAACAATGATACCATCAGTATATTCTTCACTGCTACCATAGAATGGTTCAGTAGTGTTTTCACTATTATCTCTAGTATCATAAGTAGTAATAGTTGTACTTTTTAAACTTGAAGTTTCATTAGCGGCATGCTTACCTAAACGATAGGCACCACCAATTAAAGTTGTAATAATACTAGCACTAAGTATTATACTTCCAATATTTTTGATATAACGAAGAGGTTTCTTTAGATTTATTACTTCTTCTTCATAATCACTGATATTATAATGAATTTTACTTATATCTTGTCCATATATAAATAGTTCATTATTTATTCTATCGTATAATGGTTTTAGCTTAGTTATATCTTTAGTTTCTTGCTTCTTTTTGATAGGATGTACTAAAAGAGATAATAGTTCATAATCTAAGTAATGACTATTAATACCATTTAAGTCTAAAGTATTTTTTCGATTAAATATTTCATTATTTTTAGGATCGTTTTTGTCTAGTTTATTTAGTTCTTTAGATATTTCTTTATCTAAATACATAGTATGAACTTCATCTTTTATTAGAGAATCAAATAAACTTTTTTTATTAAGTTTAATTTCTTCTTTTAGTAAATAATAAGTTACTTCATAAATACTATCTACTATATTACCTTCAGCAGAATAGTCTAGTGTATTAGATTTTTTTAAACTATTTAAAATACTTATTAATTGTGGAGATAATTCTTCTAGCTCTTTAGATGTAATATTATTACTTTCAATGATATTTTTTAATAGACTGGTAAATGAACTAACTTTCATATATACTTCATATTTAGATAATTCTTTTTCAATTATTTTTAAGTTATTAATAGCTTTAGAATAATTAGCTTCAAGATAATCAACTACAAATGGTGTATCAAAACTTTTTTCTAAATCTTCTTTATTACTAGTACAACATTTATCTTCGATATTATAAACGGCATTTTCATAATTTGTAGTATCTAATCCTATTTCTTTTAATTTATTAAGTATTTTATTTACTTTATATAATTCTGATTTATATACTATTGCTAAATCTCTTTCCATAAATATGTTCCCCCCATTAGAAAGTATCATTATTATAACATTAAATTAATACTATGTCAAAAAAAAGAACCATAAATAAGGCTCTTTCAATGTTTAAATGGAGGACGTAGTCGGATTTGAACCAACGCTCAGGGAGTTGCAGTCCCGTGCCTTACCACTTGGCTATACGTCCAAAAGACAATCTAATTATAGCAGACTTTAATAAGTATTTCAATATATTTTATGAAAAAAATATAAAAAGTTGTTAAAAGGGATGTAATTATTTAAAAAGTATAGTATAATATATTTGTTTTGAGAGGGGAAGTATTATGGAAAGAATACAAAAGAAAATTGCATCTTTAGGTTATTGTTCGAGGAGAAAGGCTGAAGAACTTATTGTTAAGGGGTTAGTTGAAGTTAATGGTGAAGTGGTAACTAAACTTGGTACAACAGTTAAACCAGGAGATATTATTACGGTAGAAGGTAATATTTTAGATAGTAGTAGAGCTTATGAATATTATTTACTTAACAAACCTAAAGGAGTAGTTACAACGACAAAAGATGAAAAAAATAGAGTAGCAGTAGTAGATTTAATAGATACTAGTGCAAGAATATATCCAGTAGGTCGACTTGATTATGATACAACAGGAGCTCTTATACTTACTAATGATGGGGAACTTGCTAATTTACTTATGAGTCCTAGTTCATTAGTAGATAAAACCTATGTTGCTAAAGTAAAAGGTATAGTACAAATACCTGATATGCAAAAATTAAGAAGTGGTGTAATAATAGATGGAGTAAAAACCAAAAAAGCCCAAGCAAGAATTAAGAGTATTGATAAGAAGAAAGAAACAACAGTAGTTACTCTTACAATTCATGAAGGAAAAAATCATCAAGTAAAAAAGATGTTTGAAGTACTTGGATATAAAGTTATAAAACTAAGAAGAGAATCTATTGGTAATTTAAACTTAAAAGGTCTTATGCCAGGAGAATATAGAACTCTTTCAATTAAGGAAGTTAAGATATTATATAGTTTATGTAAAAAGAGTTAGGTGTTTGTAATGCAATTGAATATAAAAGAAGCTAGAGAAAATAATATAACTAAAGTAGAAAGTAGTATTAATATTGATTTATCATTACTTAGTAGTTTAATTAATAGTTCCAAAGAAGAACTAATTATTGATATGATAAAGTCTAACCAGATTATTAATAGTTTTAATCCTCCAGTAAGAATAATGAATCTTATTATTAATTGTGCACTTGGTAAAGAAAATACGAATGTTCTTAAAGAAGTTTTAATAGATAATGGTATTCCAATTCTATCATTAATATTAAGTGTAGCTATTGGTTATAATCAAAAATATAATTATTTAAAAGAGATAGAAAAAGTAAAAGAAGTATTTATCTTTTGTAATGAGAATAATTTTACTGATGCTTTAAATATTAGTAAAAGATTTAATGCCAAAGTTATCATTTCTGCTCAAAAAATATCACTTATTAGTTATAAAAAGTTAATAGAGGATTTTGGTGTAGAAAATATTAATGAATTTAATGTATATATTGATTATCAAAAGAATAATAGTCCAATTTTAATTAGCACGGTATATAAGATATCATGTATTATTAATGCAGTAGTAGAAGAAATAAATAGTTATGATTTATCCCCTTTAGAGAAGATTATGTTTGTTTATGATCGAGTTAAGTATCGCCTATATGAAGATGATTTAGATGATATTAATAGTTCAAGAGATTTAGATAAAGTACTTAATGGTGATAAAATTGTATGTGCAGGGTATTCCAATTTATTTACAGCAGTATTAACTAGTCTAGGTATTAATTCAATCCCAGTAATTGATTTAAATATTAAACATCAAAGAAGTTTAGCATACATTAAGGATGCTAAGTATAATATAGATGGAGTATATGCTTTTGATCCAACTTGGGATAAGAGGAAGAGTAAAGATGATATTAATTATATTGATAGATATGATTATTTCTTGATGCCTCTTGTTAGAAGTATGAATAGTTGTTACTGTGAAATAAGCGAATTATTAGAATTAGATAAAGAGACAATCTTAAAGATAATTGATGGTAAAGATATGGATTCTGCACTTAAAGTATTAGATAGACTTAATATATTATTTACACTTGTTGATGCTAAATACATTCCTGATGACAAGTATTATGTAGTAGAAGAAATAGCAAAACAGTATGATCAAGTAATAGACAAATATTATTCTAGTGAGATAAGCTTTGAAGATTTTATTAATCTATTATATAGTGTTAGAGTAGTAGAGTCCACTAGTGGAATGATTAATAATATAAATAAAGACAATATTAGAGAAACTTCAATTAAAAGATATATGAATGTTAATAAGAAAAAAGAAAAAATAAAAATAAAGGACTAAATAGTCTTTTTTCTTTTTATACAACATACACTATAATAGGTGATATAGCATGACCAAAGTAGATAACTTTAAAGAATTTGTAAAGAGAAACCCTAAACTAGTAACTTATGTTAGGGATAATAAAAATACATGGCAAAATTTTTATGAATTATATGATTTATATGGAGAAGATGAAAATATTTGGAATAAATATTTAAATAAAGAAGATAAATTAGAAAACACTATTAAAAGTAATAATCCTTTAGAAGGAATCCTAGATACAGTTAAAAATATAGATGCAGGTAAATTACAAGATGGTTTATCATCGGTCCAAAAGGCAATTGATTTATTTGGAGGACTTTTAATTAAAGATAAAAAAGAAGAAACATATAATCCTAGGCCAGTATATAAAAGGTTTGATGACTAATGACTATAGAAAATCAAATTAGAATAGCAAGAGATCCTTTATTAACAAGATTTATTAGAGAGTATCCTATTTGGTATAAAAGATTAAATAGAAATCCTGATTTATTTAAAGATATGATAATGGATATGAAAGAAAAATATAAGTTAACTACTTCTGATAAGATTAATAATACTTTAAATAATATTAATATGTTAAAGACTTTTTTAGATGTATTAAAATAAAAAATACCAAATATCTTGGTATTAATTTTTAAATCTTAATTTTTCATTTGATATATTAAATAACATTCCTACTAATATCATATATGATAGTAATGATGAACCACCATAAGAGATAAAAGGAAGGGTAATGCCCATAATAGGAAGAAGCCCTATAGTCATACTAATGTTTTGAATCTGCTGGAAGAGTAATACAGAGATAATACCACCGATAGTGAATTTATCACAGGTAGTAGTGGTTTTACCTGCTAAAGAGATGATTGTTATATCGAAGTAAATTAATAATGATACTAAGCAAAGTACTCCAATAAAACCAAAATTAGAAGCAAAGACCGCAAAGATAAAGTCTGTTTGCATTTCAGGAAAATAGATAGGAGTATGATTGAACCCATGTCCTAGACTACCTGCCGATCCGATAGCGGTAATACTATTAGTAAGTTGTAATCCACTAGAAGATGACCAATTTAGTATTCTATCCATACGATAGAAGAAACTAGTACCAAATATTTTTATAAATAAATCTTTATCTAAAAAGTATATTGATAAGAAAGCTCCACCACATATTAGGATAATTGCTAATATGGCAATAAACCATCTATTTCTAAAACCAGCAGTAAAGAGCATAACAATAGTAATAATAAAATAAATAAGAACAGCTCCAGTATCAGGTTCAATAAAAGTAAGTATTGATGGTATACCAACTACAATAAGAACCTTTATCAAAAATCTAAACTCTTCATTAATATCATTATTCTTTTTTTCAGCATTAAAGTCTCCAATCATTCTAGATAAAGTAATTATTAAGAATATTTTCATAAACTCAGATGGTTGAAAACTACCAATATATGGTATAATAAACCAACATCTAGCATTATTAATAGGTTTACCAATAAATAATACTAATATTAAGAGGACTACTCCTACTAGATAAAATATATAAGCATTGTTATATAAAAATTTATTACCAAAAGTCATCATTGAATAAGCTATAGAAAAACCTATTACATACCATAGTATTTGTTTTAAATATAAATTTTGTAAATCACTAGGAAGTAGACTTCTAGTACAATAAATAGTTATTACACTAATAATACCAAATAGTATAAGTGGTATCAAGATATTTTTTTCTACTTTAAATTTTGATTCTTTCTTCATAAAATCACTCTCTTAATTATGATACCACAAATATTAAAAATAATAAATATAATTCTTATTATTTTCATATAATGTATTAGAGGTGAAAGTAATGAAAGAACTTCCTAGTATGTATCATAGTAGTATAAATAAAGAAATTAATAATAATGAAAGGATATATTCTACTTTATATAATGATAGTAATATTATTAGTAATAAATCATTTATTAATAATAGAAATAATTTAACAGTAGAACAAAAAATTCAAAATATTTTTAATTCTCCTAATTACATATATAAGATAGATGTAGTTATCGTTACTGATAATAATAAAGTTAATAAAAGAATTATTGGTAAAAATAAAAATAATTTAATTACTATGGATAATGAATATATTCCTATTAATACTATTAGAGATATTTATATAGAAAAATAAATATTTCTTTTTATTTTATGCTATTACTTATATGTAATGTAGAGATAGGAGAAAAGATATGAAAGATTATACAAAGAGGCAAAAAATATTAATAGTACTAGGAGTATCTCTATTTATTCTAATAGGATCAGGTACAAGTAGTTCACCATATCAGTTATCTGTGTAAGAAGGTACGGTAGTATCTTCTTTTTGGTGATGGTAAGTTTTATATTATTTTTTTCTTAAATAACTTGAATATATTTATAGATGATGCTATAATTATATTGTTGTTATTGCCCTGTAGCCAAGCGGTAAGGCATCAGACTCTGACTCTGACACGCGTTAGTTCGAATCTAACCAGGGCAACCAAAAGAAAAAAATAGCCCTATAAAGGGCTTTATTTTAGATATGGTTATCTATTGCAGGAATTACATCTATTTTGGTTACATCCATTACCCCAAAATAGAACAAAGAATATAAGTAATATTACTATTATTATCCAGTAAGCTCCTGATCCATAGCCGTAGCCATATCCATAACCTGGATATCCATAACCGTACATAGTAGTCACCAGTCCTTTCAGTATATTATACTATACTATGTGATAAATGAACATAATGGATACCTAATAATATAAAAAAATGAGGTGAAAATATGACAAATAAAGATTTAGCAGAATTAATATTTCCTAATGTTACTAAGACAGTAGAGGATTATGAAAAAATGTATCCAGAGAGAAATTTACCTGAAGGAGCAGCGGTTACAAGATTTGCTCCTAGTCCTACTGGCTATATGCATATAGGTAATTTAATGAGTACTACTATATGTTATGTACTTGCTAAGAATACTAACGGAGTATTTATTCTGAGAAATGAGGATACTGATAAGAAAAGAGAGATACCTGATGCAGTAGAGAAGATTAGAGAGACATTATCTGAATATAATATGCTTCCTGATGAGTATGAATATGATGGTGAAATAGTGGGTAATTATGGTCCTTATATTCAAAGTGAAAGAAAAGAAATATATCATGCCTTTATTAAGAGATTAATTGAAATAGGAAGAGCATATCCTTGTTTTTGTACAAAAGAGACATTAGAGGACTTAAGAAAAAATCAAGAAGAAAAAAAGATGAGAACAGGTTATTATGGTAGATTTGCTAAATGTAGAAATATTAGTATTGATGAAGCAATAGAAAGAATTAAGAATGGCGAAGATTATGTCATTAGATTTAAGTCTATGGGTGATCCTGATAAGAAATTTGTTTTTGATGATCAAGTAAAGGGTAGAATAGAATTTCCAGAAAATGATCAAGATGCGGTTATTATGAAAAGTGATAATTTACTTCCAACATATCATTTTGCTCATTTAGTAGATGATCATTTAATGCATACTACCCATGTTGTAAGAGGAGAAGAATGGTTATCTTCAGTACCTCTTCATGTTGAGTTATTTAAAGCATTTAATTATAAGTTACCTAAATATATTCATATACCTTTAATTATGAAACAAGATGGTGATGTTAAAAGAAAGATTAGTAAGAGAAAAGATCCTGAAGCAAGTATGAGTTATTATAAAGAAAAAGGTTATCCTAGCTCTGCTGTTATTGAATCAATAATGACTATTGCTAATTCTAATTATGAAGAATGGAGAAATAGTAATCAAGATAAAAGTTATTTAGACTTTAAGTTTTCTCCTAAAAAGATGTCAGCATCAGGAGCTTTATTTGATTTAGAAAAATTAAATAATATATCTAAAAATTATATTAGTAAGATGTCTAAAGATGAAGTATATAGTAATTTAGTTAATTGGTGTAAAGATTATGATAAGGATTTTTATGAAATAATTACTAAATATGAAGAATATACTAAAGATGTTTTAAATATTGAAAGAGAACAAAAGAAACCTAGAAAAGATTATGCTAGTTATTCAGAAATTAAAAATCAAATATTCTATATGTATGATGAATTATATACTCCTAATGAATATGAATGGGGTAAGGTTAATGATAAAGAAGAAATTCTTAATATATTAAATACATATATGGATAAGTATTTTGATATTTCTGATAAAGAAGTATGGTTTAATAATATTAAAGTACTTACTGATAGTTTAGGCTATTGTAGTAATATGAAAGAATATAAAGAAAATCCTGATAATTATAAGGGCAGTGTAGCGGATATATCTACAGTAATTAGAGTAGGTATTACTAGTAAGAGTATGACTCCTGACTTATATGAGATAATGAGATTATTAGGTAAAGATAGAATATTAGAGAGAATTAAGAACATTAAAGATGAACTTTAATTGTTCTTTTTCTTTTTTTATATTAATCTTCACTTTTTTCTATAATGATGTTATAATCTTAGTAGGAGGATCGATAAGATGAAAAAAGCCAAAGTATATTTTACTAGAGAAATAACTAGTGATAGTTTAGTAAAGATTTATAATAGTTTAGGTGTTGAGTTAAAAGGTAATGTGGCAGTTAAGTTGCATTCTGGTGAAGAAGGTAATCAAAATTATTTAAAGCCAGAGTTTATGCACGATATTATTACTAGAGTAAGTGGTACTGTGGTAGAATGTAATACTGCTTATGTTGGTGCAAGAAATACAACTGAAAAGCATGAAGAATTAATGAATAATCATGGGTGGAGTAAATATTATAAAACAGATATTATGGATAGTGAAAGAGATATTATTTTAGATATTCCAAATGGTAAAGTAATAAAAGAAAATTATGTTGGTAGTCATTTAAATAATTATGATAGTATGCTTGTGATATCACATTTTAAAGGTCATCCAATGGGAGGATTTGGTGGGGCTTTAAAACAACTTTCAATAGGAGTTGCTTCGTCTTCTGGTAAGACTTATATTCATACTGCTGGTAAGACTACTGATGTAAGTAAATTATGGGAAAATTTACCTGAACAAGATAAGTTTATTGAAGCAATGGCAGATGCTGCTTCTTCAATTCATAATAAGTTTAAGGGTAATATTGCTTATATTAATGTTATGAAAAATATGAGTGTAGATTGTGATTGCTGTGCAAAAGCAGAAGATCCTTGTATGAAAGATATTGGTGTTCTAGCTAGTTTAGATCCTATTGCTATTGATAAGGCATGTATCGATTTAGTTAGAAATAGTACTGATGAAGGAAGAGACCACTTACTTGAAAGAATAGAGAGTAGACATGGTGAACATATAATTGAATCTGCTGTTAAGTTAGGATTTGGGACTTCTACTTATGAATTAATAAATATAGATAATTAAAGAAAGAACCTAGTGGTTCTTTTTTGCTATATCATTTATTTTAACTATTATTTTAATTATATTATATAAATATCTATTAATAACTAAGTCATAGGTACCAAGATATTCATAAACTTTACCTCCAAATCCCATTTTAAAAGTATAGTTACCATTTTTTTTATCAGTATTTTTTATATAACCAAAATTAAATATTTTATATCCTTCTTCAAGATATTTTTTTATTATTTCCCATTTTATTAAATGTGAAGAATAGAAATTAGCAAGATCTTTATTGTATGCTTCATCCATAAAGTATATTTCTCTATTATTTTTAATAATAATAATACCTCCAATTATGGTTTCATTAGCATATTTAGTATATAAATTAGTTGCTTTAATAATTTCATTTTTATATTTAGTTATTTTTTTATCAGAAATCATTTTTTTATTAATAAGAGAATTAGTTTTTTTAATTTTAATATTTTGCATAAGTTCATTTAATCTATCATTTTTTTCATCTTCTTCTTTTAAAATAAAACGATAATTATTTACATACTGTTCAGGATCTATTTTAGCATAATATATTTCAATATAGTTTGTATTAGTATTAAAACTATTAATGAGTTTAGTTATTTTTTTCTTATCAATATTATTATTTAATTTTAGTAATGGTTCAATATTATTATTTTCATCTTTATAAATATTAATGGCTCTTCTAGTGGATAAATAAATATTTCTTTTAGTATTAGAATTAAATAATTTAAATGTTTCTGGTGGAGTATTCTCTGTTTCTAATATAACTTTTTTAGGAGAATTCTTACTAGTTTTAATAAATGATAAATCATCAAATAATTTTAGTATATTAGTATCATAATAAATTATATCATTATTATTATCAAACATTTTATAAGTAAATAAATTATCACAGGTAATATAAACATATTTCTTTTTCTTTAAATATTCTTTTAAAGCATTAATAAAATCTTTAAACAAATTATCATTATTATAATCAATTAAAAAACTTCCTGGTACATAACCAATTCGGTATTTAGATATTCTACTTTCTAGAAGTAGAGTAGCTGCCATTAAAGTATTATCTTTTTCATTAATAAAACCTAAATAATAGATAATACCTTCTTTATAATGAGCATATTCTACAGTTTGCATATATGATCTAGCACTATGAAGTTTAGAATAATTTTTAAATTGTGTTTCAGTAAGTTCAATAATCTTCATATCTATTTCTCCTTCTTTTTAATTGTACCATATTTTACCTTAAATTAAAATATTATATTTTTATTTCAGATAATTTTTTGTTCAAAAAACAATGATAGTGTAATTAAGTATAGTTATACTGTAATTTAATAAATAAAAAAGTGCCCGGTATTAAGGCTGTAGGTTAAGAAGGTACGAGAGTATCTTCTTTTAAATAGAGAAAGTATAAGTTAGAAAGTTTACACCCAAATATGATATCTTGTAATAGTTCATGAATAGACTATTTATAGGCTATTCATGATAGGTAAAGACTTATGACTTTACCTATAAAAAATAACAAAACTTACTTGATAAGATAAATAATTTATGATATACTTAATTTAAAGAATAGAGAGAGTGATACTGTGAGTATAACAAAGAAAGAAATAAATAAATTAGATGCTTATTTTAGAGCATTAAATTATATATCAGTAGGACAGTTATATTTATTAGATAATCCATTATTAAAAGAAGAATTAAAATGGAGTCATATAAAAAAGAAAATAGTAGGGCATTGGGGAACAGTACCAGGACAAAACTTTATATATACACATTTAAATAGAATAATAAAGAATAATGATTTAAATATGATATATATATCAGGACCAGGACATGGTGGTAATGCAGTAGTATCTAATGTATATTTAGAAGGAACATATAGTGAAATATATCCTGAAGTAAGTGAAGATATTGAAGGATTAAAAAAATTATTTAAACAATTTTCTTTTCCAGGAGGAATAGCTTCTCATGCTGCTCCTGAAACACCTGGATCAATAAATGAAGGTGGAGAGTTAGGTTATAGTCTATCTCATGCTTTCGGAACTGTATTTGATAATCCTACTTTAATAGCAGCTTGTGTAGTAGGAGACGGAGAAGCAGAAACAGGACCACTAGCAACTAGTTGGCATTCTAATAAATTTCTTAATCCTAAAAGAGATGGAGCAGTTCTACCTATACTTCACTTAAATGGTTATAAGATAAGCAATCCAACAGTATTATCTAGAATTAGTGATGAAGAACTTGCTTCATTATTATATGGATATGGTTGGAAACCTTATTTAGTACAAGGAAGTAATAATTATGAACTTCATAAAAGTATGGCTAATACTTTAGATAAGATTGTTAAAGAAATAAAAAAGATTCAATATAATGCTAGATATAATAATAAAGTTGAAAGAGTATTTTGGCCAATGATAGTACTTCGAACTCCTAAAGGATGGACAGGACCTAAAGTAGTAAATGGTCAAAGAATAGAAGGTACTTTTAGAAGTCATCAGGTACCCATACCAATGGAAAATGATGATGATTTAAAGTTATTAGAGAAATGGTTAAAGAGTTATCGTCCATGGGAATTATTTGATGATAATGGCAAACTTAAACCTTATTTAAAAGAATTAGTTCCTTATAATAGAATGGGAGCTAATCCTAATAGTAATGGTGGTATTCTATTAAAAGAATTAAAGGTACCTAGTATTGATAAATATGCAGTTAATGTAGAACATCCTGGGGCTATTGAGAAAGAAGATATGCGTGTACTAGGAGAGTTTGTAAGAGATATAATTAAAGAGAATCCTGATAATTTTAGGGTATTTGGACCAGATGAGACAATGAGTAATAGATTATCACATGTATTTGAAGCTGATAATAGATGTTGGTATTTAAATAAAAAGAAAGATGATGAGTATTTGTCTTCAGATGGTAGAATTATGGATAGTTATCTATCTGAACATACTTGTGAAGGATGGTTAGAAGGTTATATTTTAACTGGTAGACATGGTTTCTTTGCTAGTTATGAAGCCTTCATTAGAATAGTAGATTCCATGGCTAGTCAGCATGCTAAATGGCTTAAAGTAGCCAAAGAATTACCTTGGAGAAAAGATATAGCTTCATTAAATTATGTACTTACTTCAAATGTATGGCAACAAGATCATAATGGATATACTCATCAAGATCCAGGCTTTATTGATCATTTAGTTAATAAGAAGGCTGATATTGTAAGAATATATTTACCTCCAGACAGCAATTGCCTTTTATCATGTTTTGATCATATTATTAAGACTAAAAATTATATTAATGTAATAGTGGCTTCTAAACACATGAGACCACAATGGCTTACAATGGAAGAAGCTAAGGAACATTGTGCTAAAGGTTTATCTAAATGGGAATTTGCTAGTAATGATAAAAAGGGTACTGATATAGTTTTAGTATCAATAGGAGATGCACCTACTTTAGAGAATGTAGCGGCTGTTTCAATACTTAAGAATTATCTTCCAGATATTAAGATTAGATTTATTAATGTAGTTGATTTAATGAAATTACAACCTAGTAGTAAACATCCTCATGGTCTTACAGATAGTGAATATAATAAGTTATTTACTAAAGATAAGCCTATTATATTTAATTATCATGGTTATCCTTCATTAATTCATGAACTTACTTATTTAAGAGAAAATAAAAATATTAGTGTTCATGGTTATATAGAAGAAGGTACTATAACTACAGCTTTTGATATGAGAGTAAAAAATGAAATAGATAGATATCATATTGTTATTGATATTATTAAACATTTAGATATTGCTAAAAAGGATGAAGGTAAAAGAATTATTAAATTAATGGAAGAAAAATTAAAGGAACATAATGCTTATATTAGAGAATATGGCATAGATATGGAAGAAGTTAGATTATTTAAATGGGAGTAAGATATGGAAGAGAGATTTAATAATAAAAGAAATGTTATATTTAATCCTAATAAGGTTCAAAAATGGAATGAAGAAGAAAATACAATTGTAGCAGTTACTCCTGATTACATTGATGCTTTAGTGGAACCATTTACATACTTAAGAAAGACTTCTAGTGAGGGATATTCTAGTATGGAGGAGGTAGAGACTGCTAAAGAGGTAATGAAAAAAGAAAGACTTGTTAGGGTAAAAAAGTTAGAATTTGATAAAAAGGCTGGTTATGTTGGTATTGGTATGCTTACAGTAATTACCTCTTTAGTTGTTGGTACTTTAATATTCTTACTTATTGGTAGTATTATTGGAGGAAGGTAATGAACTTTAATATATTAAATGAAAAGAATGAGTTTAAATTAGGTACAATAATAACAGTATTTTCTCTTCCAGATGTTAAAAATGAAATTGCTTTATTTTCAATCGAAGGTTATGATCGCAAAGATATGGCTAATTTAGAAGTGGCTTACATTATTAAAGGTAGAGATGGTTATGATTACCTTGAAGAAATAAATGATGATAAAGTATTAAAAGAATCTATGAAAGTAGTAAAGAAAATAATAGAGAACACTAAATAATTAGGGTTCTCTATTTATTTCCAAAAGATAGGTAAAACTAGTAGTATTGGAAATATTTTTAGATTAACACATATGATTATTGATATGTTAATAAAATGAATATTTGATAAATATTATTGCAAAAGATTAGGTATTTTGTTATACTATAGAAAAGAAGGCATATTTTGAAGTAGGTGGTATAATGGAAATATTTTATGTTTGGCTAATTATAGCAATTATACTTGGTATACTTGAATTGGCAACAACTAATTTAGTGAGTATTTGGTTCGTTATAAGTAGTTTGGTAGCTATGTTAGTGGCAAAATTTACCGATAATATATTTATTCAGATAACTATATTTGTTTTATTAGGAGTTATACTTATGCCTTTTAGTAAGAAGATTTATAATAAGATAAAGAGGAATGATACTAAAACAAATATAGATCGAATAATAGGAATGACAGGCGTTGTAACAGAAGACATTAATAAAGATAGTATTGGTGAAGTAAAAGTAGATGGTAAGAAATGGTCAGCTTATGCAGATACTCCTATTAAAAGGGGAGAAAATGTAACTATACTATCAATAAATAGTGTAAAATTAAAAGTAGAAAAAGGAAAGGAATGATAGAATGGAACTTTTAATTGCAATTTTACTAGTAGTAGTAATCTTTATAATACCAAATATTAAGGTGGTACCTCAAGCGAGAAGTTATGTAATAGAAAGGTTAGGTAGTTATTTAACAACTTGGAATAATGGTTTACATTTCAAGATACCATTTGTAGATCGTGTATCTAATAAGGTTAGCTTAAAGGAGATTGTAAAAGATTTTGCTCCTCAACCAGTTATTACCAAAGATAATGTAACGATGCAAATTGATACAGTAGTTTATTTTCAAATTACTGATCCTAAACTATATACTTATGGTATTGAAGATCCAATAAATGCTATAGAGAACTTAACTGCTACTACACTTAGAAATATAATAGGAGAGTTAGAACTTGACCAAACTTTAACTTCGAGAGATATTATTAATTCTAAAATGCGTAGTATATTAGATGAGGCAACTGATCCATGGGGTATTAAAGTAAATAGAGTAGAAGTTAAAAATATTTTACCTCCTAGAGATATTCAAGAGGCAATGGAAAAACAAATGAGAGCGGAAAGAGAAAGAAGAGAGAAAATACTTCAAGCTGAAGGTGAAAAGAAATCAAGTATTTTAATTGCTGAAGGTGAGAAAGAATCTGCTATTCTAAAGGCTGAAGCACATAAAGAGGCACAAATAAAGATGGCCGAAGGAGAAGCTGAAGCACTATTAAAAATGAAACAAGCTGAAGCTGATGGTATTAGATTATTGAAGGAGGCTAAAGCAGATCAGTCAGTACTTACTTTAAAGAGTTATGAGGCTGCTATTAAACTAGCTGAGGGTTCTTCTACTAAAATAATTATTCCATCAGATATGAGTGGAGTAGCTTCCCTAACTGCGGTAGCAAATGAACTAATCGATAAGAAGAAATAATGATTTTCTTCTTTTTTTCTTGTATATTATTTTATTTTGTGATAGTATATTTGATATGGAGGAAGAGATATGGATATTCCACTAAATTATATAATACTAGATTTAATGATTACTTTAAAAGAAAATAATAAAGAATTAATTATTAATAAAAAAACTTTAATTATTTATTTAAAAAGAATAGTAAGTTTATTTAATTTTGATAAAACTGTATTAGAAGATATGGTATTTGATTTTGACTTTAATAATGAATTATCTTTCTTTCTATCAGAATATAATGAATATTTTGAAATGGACGAAGATAATAATATTGTTTCAGTATATGATATCTCACTAGATGAATTAAATAATTTACTAGAAGAAGAAACAATAAGCAATATATATGAAAATGATTTAATAATGGATATTCATAATGTAATCCATGATAATTATTCTTTATTAGAAATATTAGATATTAGAATAAACACAAATATATATAAGTTAATATATGAATTAGAATGTGAACTAGAAAAGGAATATGTTAATTTAGGATATGGAGATGTCTTTTATGACATTGATACTAATAACGAAAGACAAAGAATTAAAATGCTTAAAACAATAATTAATACTATGTATATTAATATTGATAATAATTTAAATAATATAGAATATAAAAATCTTCATACTTATGCTAAAAGTATGGCTAGAAAAATGAATGGTGAAGAAAAAGAAATATTAATTCACTGTGAACCAACTTTTGATGATGCTATGCTTATAAATAATCCAATGGATAGAGCAATATTCTTTAAAGAACCCTCTTCTAATTATGTACTTGATGCAAGATTAGAGATGAATAATAAAAAGAAAAAGAAAGTATTTTCTTATAATGATATAATAAAATTAAACTTTTATTTAACATTTCTTAATTTATTAGATGATGAAATAAAAAGAACTAATAATGATGAATTAAGAGATGAATTAATTATTAGTAAGTATGAACTTATGTATACAATAGATGAAATATATGATTTAATGAATTTCAATAAAAAAGAAGAAGTTTTAAATATTAATAGTGATTATAATTTTATTATTCCTATTGTATATTTTTATGCTTTTGAAGTATTAAGCTATGATGATAGTGAATATATGGTTCATAATACTAAACAAAAAGATATAATGACTTATTTCTTTAATATTATAAAGAAATTATATATTGAAACTTATTATAAATTAACTAATAATGAAATGATTATTAATAAAATTAAGAATAGCTCTTTCTATGGTACTAATATGATAAGTACTAAATTATTTAATAATTTTATTCCATATAAAGATAATAAAAAGAGAATTAGAAAAAGACATATCTAATTCTTTTTATGTATATTTTAATATTTTATATTGTAAATATAATTATTTTATGATAAACTTAACTAGTAAGGTAAGAGAGGAGGAACTCTTCATGAATATAAGATTAAGTCAAAATTATAA
>ULMG01032928.1_pt1 | contig 38534 bp, 35 predicted proteins | sample 1951601 | NCBI WGS metagenome assembly ULMG01 (sample SAMEA4835545, study PRJEB28245) | human gut metagenome | biome: gut microbiome; material: fecal sample | place: Denmark | collected 2008
ACTTCATTTAATAAATATAATATAAAACAAATGGCCGCATGTAGTAGGCCTATCGGTATTAATTCTGTGATATTGCCAGAAGGATTAGAATATATAGGTTATAATGCATTTGAAGGTAATAATTTAAAAACAGTAACAATACCATCTACTGTTACTGAAATTCATATGTATGCTTTTGCTAGTAATCAGTTACAATCAGTTATCTTTAAAGGTGATAGGGGTAAGATTAAAATGTGTAAATCATTTAAAGGAGAAAAGCATTCTGACACTGTTAATGCTATAGAAGACACATATTGTGATTAAATAGTTGACTGAATTTAATTATTCAGTCTTTTTCTTTGTCAAAATATTGTGAAATGAATTGACATATAATTTATATTGGTTATAATTATATAGTTAGTTGCCTAACTAATGGAGGGCGTATGAATAATAGTGTGAGTGAGGAAATTAAAAAAATACATAATCTTACTATTAGGAAAATGATATCTTTAACTAAAAAAGAAAACATGGATTTTATTAGTCCATCTCAAATAATGATAATAAAATACCTTAGTGAGAGTAAAAAAGAAGTACATCAAAAAGACTTAGGAAAATGTTTTCCATTAAGAAAGTCTACTATATGCGGAATAGTTAAGACTATGCAAAAAAATGGTCTTATTAAACTAACTAATTCTGAAAACGATTTAAGAAGTAAAAGAATAGAATTAACTGATTTATCTAAAAATATTAATAATAGAATTAAGAATATTTTTAAGAGGTTTGATGAGATGTTTATTAAAGATATTGATAGTAGTGACTTAGAAATATTTTTTAAAGTATGTAGTCAAATACAAAATAATTTGAAAGGAGAAAACTATGATAAAAATATTTAAAAATCTTAATAAAAAAGATTATTTTTTAATGCCAATTATTATTTTATTGATAGTATTACAAGTATATTTAGAACTTAGAATACCAGAATACATGACACAAATAACTACTCTTGTTAAAACAAGTGGTACAATTAATGAAATATTAACTGAAGGTATTTATATGACTTCATGTGCGTTTTTGAGTTTAATATCTTCAGTTATAGTTGGATATATTGTTGCGAATATTACAGCTAATTTCTCATTAAATGTTAGACGTAAGTTATTTACTAAAGTAAATGATTTTAGTCTTGAAGAAATAAAAAAATTTAGTACTAGTAGCTTAATAACTAGAACTACTAATGATGTTACTAATCTTGAAATGTTACTTTCTATGGGACTTCAATTATTGATTAAAGCTCCTATAACAGCTATTTGGGCTATTAAGAAAATATTAGGTAAGAACTTCACATGGTCTGTTGTTACTGGTTCTGCTGTATTGATATTAATAGTAATGATAGTTGTGCTTGTTATTTTAGTGTTACCTAAGTTTAAATTAGTACAAAAATTAATTGATAAGATTAATGGCCTTACTCGTGAAAATTTAAAGGGTATTCGTGTTATAAGAGCTTTTAATGCTGAAGAGTTCCATGAAAATAAATTTGAGCGTCAAAATAAAAAACTTACTGATACACAAATATTTAATCAAAAGGTAATGAGTATTACTTCACCAGTAATGTATTTAATAATGAATGGTATTTCACTTGCTATATATTTTACTGGAGCATATATGTTAGATTCTGCTTTATTTGCAGAAAAAATAGATTTGTTTAGTAACATGGTTGTATTCACATCATATGCTATGCAAGTTATATCATCTTTCTTAATGTTAGCTATGATATTTATAATGTATCCAAGAGCATCTATTTCTGCTGATAGAATTAATGAGGTTTTAGATACTAAATGCAAAATTAAGGATGGTAAAATAAGTGAAGGAAAAGAAAAAGGAAAGGTAGAATTTAAAAATGTTTCATTTAAATATTCTGATAGTGATGAATATGTATTAAAAGATGTTTCGTTTACAGCTGATCCTGGTATGACAGTTGCAATAATAGGATCTACTGGTAGTGGTAAATCCACATTGATAAACCTAATAACTAGATTCTATGATGTTAGTGAAGGGTCTGTACTTGTAGATGATGTTGATGTTAGGGAATATAAGTTATCATCTTTATATGATAAACTTGGTTATGTTTCTCAAAAAGCAATATTATTTAGTGGTAGTATTAAAGATAATGTTTCTTTTGGAAAAAAGAGTGATTATGAAGTCACTGATGATAAAATTGAATCAGCAATCAAAGTATCTCAATCAGAAGATTTTGTATTAAAATTAAAAGATAAATATAATTCTAGTGTATCACAGGGTGGAACTAATCTATCAGGTGGTCAAAAACAAAGAATATCTATAGCAAGAGCTATCGCAAGAGATCCTGAAATATATATATTTGATGATTCATTTAGTGCTCTTGATTATAAAACTGATTATATATTAAGACGTGAACTTAAAAAGTATACAAGTACTTCTACTAACATAATAGTTGCTCAAAGAATAGGTACAATTATTAATTCTGATATGATAATTGTACTTGATAAAGGTGTTGTTGTTGGAAAAGGTACTCATAAAGAATTAATGAAGAATTGTAATGTTTATAAGGAAATAGCATATTCACAATTATCAAAGGAGGAATTAGAACATGAATAATGAAGAAAAACAAACTAAAAGAAACATTCCTCATCATGGACCTGGTAGGGTTAATGAAAAACCAAAAGATTTCAAACTTGCTATAAAAAAATTAGTTCATTATTTAAAACCTTTTATGGTGCCTATAATAGTAGCATTAATTTTATCAGTATTAAGTAGTGTATTATCTATAATAGGGCCAAATAAACTAAGTGATTTAACAGATGAAATATCTAAAGGTCTCGGTATTAATACTAAGAATATGGAATTGATTACAAGTAATATTCAAAATGATTTTAAAAATAATTTAATGCTAAATAGTAAAGATATAGAGTCTTTAAATGATACTGATAAAGCAAAATACTATGAGGTTATATCTACTTTAAAAAATAAAAATGAAAATGAAGTTTATAGTTGCATATTATCTCTTCCTGATAGCGTAAAACTATTAATACTAAGTGATACTAAAATAAATGGTGTTTCAATATCTAATAGTGATAAATTAAAATTATTAAGTTTTACTTCTAGTAGTGATGATGAAAAAACTATGTATAAGAGTTTTGATAAGTTGCCTGAAAGTATTAAGAGTCTCATAAAACCTAAAATTGATTTAAATAAAGTAAATAAAATAGGAATATTTTTGATATGTATTTTCTTAATAAGCGCAGTATTTGATTATTTTGAAAATATTATTATGGTTGATGTATCAAATAATTTTGCATATGGATTGAGAAAAAAAATATCTAAAAAGATAAATAAATTACCTCTTAAATATTTTGATAAGAATAGTTATGGTGATATATTATCAAGAATAACTAATGATGTTGATACAATTAATATGTCTTTACAAAATAGTTTATCTACATTTATGTCATCAGTAACTTTATTTATAGGTTCAATTATTATGATGTTTTCAACTAATGTATATATGGCTATTACAGGTGTATTATCAAGTTTAATTGGTTTTGTCTTTATGAGTTTAATAATGAAAAACAGTCAAAAATACTTTAGTAAAAGACAAGTTGAACTTGGTAAATTAAATGGTCATATAGAAGAGGCATATTCATCTCATTTAGTTATTAAGGCATATAATGCTACTAAGGAGTCAACTGATAAGTTTGATGAGTATAATGGTTCATTATATGAATGTAATAGAAAGAGTCAATTTTTATCAGGTTTAATGCCACCTCTAATGGGATTTATAGGGAACTTTAGTTATGTTGCGGTGTGTATAGTTGGTGCTATACTTGTACTTAAAGGTAATATTACTTTTGGTGTTATAGTTGCTTTTATGATATATGTAAGATTATTTACTAATCCATTATCAAGAATTGCTCAAAGTATGACTCAATTACAATCAGCAACATCTGCATCTGAAAGAGTATTTGAATTTGTAGAAGAGGTTGAAATGTTTGATGAGTCTGAAATAACAAAGCAACTCGATAAAGATAAAGTTAAAGGCGAAATTGAATTTAGAAATGTGTCATTTGGATACAGTGATAATAAAACTATAATAAATAACTTTAATTTTAAAGCTAAACCTGGTGAAAAGATAGCAATAGTAGGTCCAACCGGAGCTGGTAAAACTACAATAGTTAACCTTTTAATGAAATTTTATGAAATTAATAAAGGTGACATATTAATAGATGGTATTTCTACTAAAGAATTAACAAGAGAGAATATTCATGATTTATTTATTATGATTCTTCAAGATACTTGGTTATTTGAAGGAACTATAAAAGAAAATATTAAATACAATAAGTTAAATGTAAATGATGAAGAAGTATGGAATGCATTAAAAGTAGTTGGCGTTGATCATTTTGTTAAATCACTTCCTAAAACTATTGATTATAAGATTGAAGATAATGATTCAATATCATCGGGTCAAAAACAACTTCTTACGATCGCAAGAGGTATGATTAAAAACTCTCCATTCTTAATACTTGATGAGGCGACGTCTTCAGTTGATACAAGAACAGAAGAACTAGTCCAAAAAGCAATGGATAAATTGACTAAAAGAAGAACAAGTTTTATAATCGCACATAGACTTTCTACAATTAAGAATGCTGATCATATATTAGTTATGAAAGATGGTAATATTATTGAGCAGGGAAATCATGATGAACTTATTAAAAAGAAAGGCTTTTATGCTGAATTATATAATTCTCAATTTAAAAATTAACTATAATATGTTTTTTTAATATTTTATGCAGTTGACTAAAAAATATAAATATTTTATAATTATAATAGTAATGATAATGGGAGAGAAGAATGAATAAAATATTTAAGAAAATATTTAGTAAATTTAATCTATTTTATATTATTCTTTTTGTGTGTATTAGTGTAGTTAGTGTAGGATATTCAGCTCTTAATTCAACTTTAACTATATCAGGTAATGCTACTGCTAGAGCTAAAAGTGATATAAGAGTTATTGCTATTAAATCAACTAGACTTGATAATGGTGCTTATGAGAAAACAAGTCCTAGATATACTAAACATACTACTCAAATAGACAGTACTCTTCCTAATCCTGATTCTATTATTGAATATACTGTTACAATTAAAAATTATTCAGATAAAAAATACGAATTTGTATCTAAAGAGGTTGAACAATCTAATACAGGAATAACGCCATCTATGATAGGGCTTGCTGAAGGTAAAATATTTGAACCAGGCGAAGAAGTAACTTTTGTTATTAAAGAAATGTACACTGAAGGACAAGGTGAAAATCATGACTCTAATATTATAGTTAAATATAATTTCCAAGAGTATGTACCAGAACCTGAAGTTACAACAACATTATTAAGAGATAAAATATTAGCTGATAATGGTGGAACTAGTTCAATAGAAGCAAAAGGTAAGCCTTCGTTTACGTCAACAGATACTAATAATAGTGGAATGTATTCTGATACTGATGATAAAGGCAAAACTTATTATTATAGAGGTGCTGTTACTAATAATTATGTATTATTTGCAGGTTTTTATTGGAGAATAGTTAGAGTTAATGGTGATAATTCAATTAAATTAATATATCAAGGAACTACTGCGAATGCTAGTGGTTCTGCATCTGGTATTGGTACATCTAAATATAATAGTGTTCGTGGAATATCTGGATCTGTAACATTCTATTATGATTTAATTGGATTATCTGTTATTTCAAGTTCTCTTAGTTCTTGGTATGGTAATAATTTAACAAGTTATGATAATTATATATATAAAGATTCTATATTCTTTTCAGATATAATAAACTCTTCAGATACATATACTGCACCAAGTAGCACTAATGTAACTCAATTTAAAAAAAGAGCATTATATTTTGGAGCTAGATATAGGCTTACAAGTCAAAAGCAACCAACATTTTTAATAGCAAATGCAGATAAACATACATCTACTGTATCAACTATAGGTAACAAAGTATTAACATATCCAGTTGGATTAATTACAATGGATGAGGCATATTACGCTGGAGGATTTAGTTCTAATAATACTAGTTATTACTTAAATTCTGGTGTAGACTATTGGACTATGTCACCATATGAATTTGTTAAAAAGAATATATTTAGTAGTGATTATAATGCTAAAATTACATATATAACATCTGGTGGGAAAATTAGTTCTGGTAACTCTGATACTTCTTATACCATGAGACCTGTAATTAATTTAGTACCAGAAGTATTATGGGAAAATGGAGATGGAAGTGCTACTAACCCTTATGTTCCAACTTTAGTTAGAACTGGAGAAAATAAAGTTGATCCAACTCCATATTATACTAAAACCCTTGCTGAAGCACTTACATCTATTTCTGGAGCAGGCGATACAACATTAATAAAACACACATCAGACCTTGAAAATAGCGCAGGTGATGATAACTATAGGTATTCTGGAAAAAATCCTGATAATTATGTATGTTTTGGAAATTCGACATATACAGGGGAATCTGGAAGCACATGTCCTATTAACAATTTATATAGAATAATTGGACTTATAGATGGAAATGTTAAATTAATATCAGCAGATTATGTAACTAAGTCTATGCTGGGTGAAACAGGAGCATATAAGAGCGATGTGACTAGTTTAGATTCAACATATAGAGGTCAAAGAACTGCTAGTGAAATAGCTAAATATGCATATACACTGGCCGAGACCAATAATTGGGATGATTCATCAGCACTTGCCAATAATAATTTAAATACAACATTCTTAAATTCATTTTCAAGTGATTGGAAAAGTAAAATATTAAATACTACATGGCATGTAGGCGATGTTGATTACTTTAGTTCTATTAAAGAAAAAGCCAGTTTGGTTATGAATAGGGAACTTACCAGTGATGCTACTTATTCAAACTATGTAGGTATGATATATTATCATGAATATGCATTTGCAGCATCTCCAATAGTATGGAAATATAGTATGAACTCATATGCAAACTATACTGATAAAAACTGGATGTTTTTAGGTTTAAAAGAATGGACAATATCTCATGGTTCATATACAATTCTTACAAATAAAATAACAACTTATGCAGCAGCTATTAATACAACCGGAGCACCAACATACGAAAATATTAATAATGGACTTCCAATCAGAGCGACATTTAATATAGACTCATCTGTTAAGTTAAAAGCTGGTAAAGGAACATATGATAGTCCATTCGCACTTGATATATCATAAAATGTTTAGATATCTAAACATTTTTTATATTTATATAAATATAATTTATTATGATAAACAATATTATTAAAAATAAAAATTATGAAATAAATATTAATTTAAATTATATTCATATAATTAACTATATTAAAATAGAAGATATATCTTTTAATAATATAAAGATTCTTTTAAATAATAAAATAATTAATATAAAAGGAGAAAAACTATTAATAACAAAGCTAGATGAAAATGAAATGTTAATAAAAGGAGTATTTAAAGGAATTGATTTTATAGATGAATAGTCCTGTTAAAATTAAAATAAATACTTGCAGTAATAGATTTATTAATTATTTAATTTACAATAATATATATTATAGTTCACTTATTAAAACTAGTGATTCTTTTATACTTATTACAAACTATGAAAATTATAAAAAAATAGCAAGAAGATTTGAAACAGTTATTATTAAATATTATGGGAAAATGTTCTTTGTAAATTTTATAAAAACTAATAAATATATGATATTATCAATTATTATATCTTTATTATTATTGAGATTATTAACATCTACTATATTTGAAATTAATATTAATACTGAAGATCAAGAACTTAAAAAGGAAATTTTTTCTAGTTTAAATGAAAATGGTATAGATATATATAAAAAGAAAAAAACATTTAGCGAATTGAATATAATTAAAAATAATATTTTGAAATCTAACGAAGATATTTTAGAGTGGATTGAAATTGTTGAGAAAGGGTGCAGTTATACAATTAATTTAACCAAAAGAGTGAAGAAGAAAAGCGATATGGAAACAAACACTCCTAGTGACATAGTGGCATCAAAAGATGGCCTTATAAAATATATAACTAATTATAGTGGGACTAAGCTTAAGGATGTTAATGATTATGTTAAAAAAGGAGATGTATTAATAACTGGAAATATTATTAAAAATGATGAAGTTGTTGATAAAGTTAAAGCAGTGGGAAAAGTATATGCTGAAGTATGGTATACAGTGAAAGTAAATATACCATATAATTATATTGAATACACAGACTCATTAAAAAAAGTTAATCATTATTATTTAGATATATTTGGTAAAAAATTTACTTTACTTGGAAAATATGACTCTAAAAATACCATTAATACTAGAAAGTTAATATTAAATAAACCATATTTATTATTTAAATTATACAAAGAAGAGAAAAAAATATATGAATATAAAGAATATAAGATTACTAAAGATGATGCTTATAAAGAGGCTCTTCATAGAAGTGAAAAGCAAATTAAAAATAGACTTAAAAGTGATGAATATATAATAAGTAAAAATACTTTGAAAAAAGACGCATTTCGTAGTAAAATGTATGTAGAAGTATTTTTCAAAGTTTATGAAAATATTGGGGTTGCTTCAGATATAGGAGAGTTAGATGAAAATAATGGAATCAGCAATTAGGGATGTTGTTAATATGTCATGGCCAACACTTGTAATAGTAATAGCTATCATATTGATATTGAAGGTAACTTATTATTTTAAAGGAGAAAGAAAAACGTTTTGTTTACATGAAGAACTAATGGATTTATTATTTCTCTTGTATTTAATTATGCTTTTCCAACTTGTGACTACTCAAGATTTAGCAGGCGGTGGGACTAACTTATCACCATTTAAAGAAATATTTAGATATGAAGTTGGTAGTAATTTGTTCTATAGACAAGTAGTTGGTAATATAGCATTGTTTGTGCCTCTTGGTTATTTTGCATCTAGATATTGTAAAATTAATGATTTTTTAACTATATTTTTTGTGACACTACTTTCAAGCGGAGTAATAGAAACAGTTCAATACTTTATAGGAAGATGTTTTGATATAGATGATATTATATTAAATGTTATAGGTGGAGTAGTAGGATTTTTATTATATATTGCATTATCTGCGATTAATAAGCATTTACCTAAAGTATTGCAAAAAAATTGGTTTTATAATCTATTAAGTATAGGAATTGTTGCTTTTATAGTAATATGTGTGCTTAGAATATATTAAGGAGTTTTATGAAAGATTATATTTTTAATACAACGAATGAAAAAATTGATACAAGTGAAATGGATAAAGTAATTAATTTTGCATGTAAAAAAATGGGCGTTATAAATCCGCTTTTAAATATAGTGCTTGTTGATAATAAAAAGATTCAGGAAATAAATAAAGAATATAGAGGTAAAGATGCTGTAACTGATGTTATATCTTTTGCATTTGAAGAAGTTAGTGATGTAGAATATGAAGATATTAGATTTTTAGGAGAAATATATATATCTTATGAAAGATGTTGTGAACAAGCAGAAGAATTTGGGCATAGTATTAGACGTGAACTTTGCTATTTAGCAGTGCATGGACTTTTACATTTACTTGGATATGATCATATGAATGAAGAAGATAAAAAAGTTATGAGAACTCTAGAAGAGGAGATTTTAAATGAATATGATATCAAGAGATGAAAGAAAAAGTCAAAAAGGAATAAAAAAATTTATTAATAGTTTTACTTATCCTATTAAAGGACTTAAGTATGCTTATAGAAATGAGCAAAATTTAGTAGTGGATGTTGGTATTGCTATAATCGTGATTTTATGTGGACTAATATTTAGAATTAACGGTATTGAATGGGCAATACTTATTCTTACAATTGGACTTGTAATATCATGTGAACTTATTAATACTGCAATAGAAGCAGTAGTTGACTTAATAACAGAAGAATATCATCCTCTTGCTAAAGTTGCTAAAGATACATCAGCCTCTGCTGTATTTATATTTGCAATAGTAGCGATTATAGTGGGACTTATAATATTTTTACCAAAAATTATAATGCTTTTTAGATAGGAGTAATAATGAAAGAAAGATTAATTAAATTATTAGACAATAGTTATTCACCATATTCAAATATGAAGTTTTCATGTATAGTTGAATGTGAAAGTGGAAATATGTATGAAGGAGTAAACATTGAAAATGCATCATTCGGAGGTACTATTTGTGCTGAGAGAAATGCTATTAATAATGCATTAAGTCATGGAGAGAGAAAATTCAAATCACTTTATTTAATGACAAGTAGTGATGAAATATGTTATCCATGTAATATATGTAAACAAACATTCTTAGAGTTTTTTGATGATGATGTTATTTTTAATATAATGACTCATAATGGAAAAATGAAAGTAATGACATTTAAAGAATTAATGGCAACTACATTTACTAAGGAGGACTTAGTATGAGAAGTGGTTTTGTAAGCTTAATAGGAAGACCTAATACAGGTAAAAGTACTTTATTAAATTCAATATTAAAAGAAAAAGTTGCAATTATATCAAATAAACCTCAAACAACAAGAAATTTAGTACAAGGAATATATAATGAAGATGATACTCAAATAGTATTTGTAGACACTCCTGGTATTCATAAACCAATTGATAAGTTAGGAGTTGCATTAAATGCTCAAGCATATTATTCAATAAACGATGTAGATGTTTTACTTTTAGTAGTAGATGCATCAGTACCTTATGGAAAGGGAGATCAATTTATAATTAATAAACTTGAGAATGTTGACAAACCAGTTTTCTTAATATTGAATAAAATAGATAAGTTAACAAATGATCAAATATTACTTAAAATAAATGAATATAAAGATTTATATGAGTTTTCAGAAATAATACCATTATCTGCTTTAAAAGATGATAATATTGATAGATTAATAAGTGTACTTAAGAAATACTTACCAGATAATGTTAAATATTTTATGGATGATGAAAAAACAACTCAAGAATTAGATTTTAGATTATCTGAAATAGTTCGTGAGAAAATCTTCATACATACTAATGAAGAAGTACCTCATTCAATATCTTGTAAATTAGTGGGTTATGAAGAAAATTCTAAAATAGCAAAGGTATATATAGATATAATTGTAGATAGAGATTCTTTACGTAAAATAATAATAGGCGCCAATGGTAATATGATTAAGTTAATAGGTAGAGAAGCAAGAATAGATATGGAAGGTATACTAGGAAAGAAAGTATATCTAGAACTATATTGTAAAACTATTAAAAAATGGAGAGAGAAAGAAAAATATATAAAAGATTTAGGATATTTATTAAATAATGAATAAATAATTTTATTTTCCTACAATATAATATTGTAAGGAGAAGATAATATGACTAAAGAAGAAGCTTGGGAGTTATTTAAACAAACAGGAAAGATTGAATATTATTTAAAATATAAAGAAGGGAAATAACGTATATAAGACATGAAGATTATTGAAGTAGAAGGAATAGTTGTAAGTAATACACCATATAAAGAAAGTAGTAAAATAATAAATATATTTACTTCTGAATATGGAATAATAGGGTGTATATCTAAAGGATGTAAGAATCTTAAAAGCAAATTAAGACTTCCTAGTGAAAAGTTTGCTTATGGTGTGTTCCATTTGTATTATAAAGAAAATGGTCTTTCTACTTTAATAGATGGAGATATTAAAAATTATTTCTTTAATATTAAAAATGATATAGTTAAGATAAGTTATTTATCTTATCTTATAGAGCTTGCTGTTCATACATATAAAGAAAGTGAAAATAATGAAGTTTATAATCTATTAATAGATTCAATATTAAAAATAGAAGATAATTTAGATCCTAGAATAATTACTAATATATTAGAAGTACAATATTTAAGTTATTTAGGTATCAATTTAAACTTAGATGAATGTGTTAAATGTGGTAGTTCTAAAGTAGTAACGCTCTCTATGAATAAGGGTGGATATGTATGCGCTAACTGTAGAGATAATGAAGAACTAATAGATGAAAAAGTTTTAAAATTATTAAGACTTTATCAATATGTTGATATATCTAAAATAAGTAATTTAGATATTGATGAAAATAATTCAAAAATAATAAGTAAAATAATAGATGAATATTATGATTTATATTCGGGACTTAGAACTAAAAGTAAAAAGTTTTTAAAAGAAATAGATTGATAAGATCTATTTTTCTTTTGGTCAACTAAATGTAAACCGTTTGTAAATTGACTGATGAAATAGCAAATGTTATAATTTAACTATACTAAACTAAGTAAAATAAGAGTAAAGGAGTAGGATAAAATGAAAAAGAAAGGTTTCACATTAGTAGAGTTGCTAGCAGTAATAGCAATACTAGCAATACTAGTAATAATAGCATTACCAAACGTACTTAAAATGTTTAATGATGCTAAAAAAAATAGTTTTTTAACAGAAGCAAAAACACTTTACAGCGAAGTATCTAAAAAATACATATCTGAAAATATGAAAGGAAATAAACTAACTTATATTAGTTCGGAAGATGATACTAAATTAGAGATGACAGGAAGAGATTTACAATATTGTGTACTCTTAAATACTGATGGATCAGTTAAAAGTATGAAAGTATCAAATGGAGAGTGGATAGCAGAATTACCATCAGGTAAAAAGATAACTGATTTAAATAGTAGTGACTTAAAAGATGGAAACTTAGATAATGAAGAATGTGCCCCTAAAAAACCAAAGACTTTTAAAGAAGATTCATGGAATACAATAGCAAATGCCGTAAGAACAGGTCAAACAAGTAAATACAATGTTGGAGATGAAAAAGAAGTAGACTTAGGTACATATGGAAAACATAAAGTAAGAATATCAAATATGAGTACACCAGATGAATGTAATCAAGAAGGATTTTCACAAAGCGCATGTGGATTTGTACTTGAGTTTGCGGATATAATTGGAACACATAAAATGAATGATACCAATACAAATAAAGGTGGATGGCCAGCAAGTAGTATGTATACATATTTAAATAACGATATTTATAATTCATTACCAAAAGATTTAAAAGGTGTTATAAAAGAAACTTTAACAGTGTCAGGACATGGTAAAAATGACACCGATAATTTTACATCAACTGATGATAAGCTATACTTATTAAGTACACCTGAGGTGTGGAATGATAAATCTAGTGATACGGCTTGGAATAAAACAAGACAATTAGATTATTATAAAAACATAGGAGTTACAACTATCAACTTTGATGGAACTATTAAAAAGAATAACGGTTCTGATGCTTGGTGGTGGCTCCGCTCTGCTATTTCTATTAATTCTAACTTTTTCTACTATATCAGCAATGGTGGTGGTTGGTACGACTATAATGCTAGTAATGCATACGGCGTTTCTCCAGCTTTCCGAATTGGGTAATATATTTGCGATAAAAGAGTGAAAAACTCTTTTTTAAATGAAAAAAATTTAAAAAAATTAGCACTTTGGTATTGACATTGCTAATAATGCATACTATAATAGTGTTAGCACTAAAAAGAAAGGAGTGCTAAGGAGGTATATATGATTGGAACTAGACAAAAAGAGTTACTAAAGACAATAGTTGAAGAATATATAAAAACAGCTAGACCTGTCGGTAGTAAATCTTTGTGTAAGAAATTTAAATGTTCAAGTGCCACTATTAGAAATGATATGGCTGACTTAGAAGATTTAGGTTATTTAGAGAAGACACATATATCTTCAGGTAGAGTTCCATCTGAAAGTGGATACAGATATTATGTTGATAACTTAATGGAGCCTAAGAAGATTAGTGGGGAGGATATGTTAAAACTTCAAACTATCTTTAATAACAAAGAACTTGGACTTACTGATGCGATAAGTAAGAGCTTGGAAATAATTAGTGATATGACTAATTATACTTCTGTTATCTTAGGTAAAGAATCTAGTAATAATACACTGCAGAAAGTTGAAGTTATACCTATTAGTGAAAAACAATTAATCGCAATTGTTATTACTAATACTGGTCATGTTGAAAATAAGAATATTATCCTAGAGGAAAATATTCCTGCGGATGAAATTGCTAAAACTACTGAGTTATTAAACAAGATGCTTATAGGGACACCAATAGATGAGGTCCCAAGTAAACTTGAGTTTGATATCAAGCCTATAATAAGAAATTATATTCAAAATTATGAGGTTGTGTATAATGCTTTTTATAACGCTTTGTCAAATTTTGCAAGTGAAAGGGATGTTAAATTTACTGGTAAAGCTAATATATTAAAACAACCGGAATTCAATACAGTTGATGATGTTAAAAACATTATAAGTAAATTTGAAAGCAAAGATATGGTGAGTAAGATTGAAGAAAGTGATGATGAGGTTAAGGTATATATTGGTAGCGAAAGTGAGATTGATGATAACGTCACAATAGTTAAAACAAAATATAATGCTGGTGGTAGAGAAGGTACTATCGCAGTAATAGGTCCTAAAAGAATGGAATATGATAGAGTTGTCAATATGCTTGAATATTTAAAGAAAAATATAGAAAGCAAAGGAAAGGAAGATGAACTTGAAAAAAAATAATAAAAATAAATCAGAAAAAGAATTAAATAAATCATGTAATTGTAGCGATGAGTGTACTTGTGGCTGCAATGAAGGAAAAGAGTGTACATGCCATGATGAAAATTGTGGATGTAATGAAAACGACTGCACTGGTGAAAATGAATGCAACTGTGATGATTGTGGATGTGAAGAAGAATCTTCTTGCACAGGTGAGTGTAGTGGATGCTCTGGATGTGGAAGCATGGATGCTGATACAATGATTCAAATACTTGAAAGTAGAAATCAAGAACTTGAAGAAAAATATATGAGACTTCAGGCTGAATTTTTAAACTTCAAGACTAGAAGTCAAAGTGAAATAAGTAGAATGCTTCAATATGAAGGAGAAGATTTTATAAAAGAAATCTTAACAATAAAAGATAATTTAGAAAGAGCTGTTATGATGGATGATAATGACTTAACAGATGATGTTAGTAAGTTCTTAAGTGGAATTAAAATGATACTTGGAAATTTAACATCTATTCTTGATAAATTTGAAGTTAAAGAAATAGATTGTCTAGGACTTGAATTTGATCCTACTCTTGAAGAGGCTGTATTAACTGATCAAGATGAAAGTAAACCAGCTAATGTAGTTTTAGAAGTATTAACAAAAGGATACAAATATAAAGATAAAGTAATTAGACATGCTATGGTTAAAGTAAATAAATAATAAATAAAGGAGAGATAAAATATGGCAAAAATTAATAAAGTTATAGGTATAGATTTAGGTACAACTAACAGTTGTGTGGCTGTATTAGAAGGTGGAGAACCAAAGGTTATTCCAAATGCTGAGGGTAATAGAACTACTCCTTCAGTAGTAAGTTTTAAAAATGGAGAGGTTAGAGTTGGGGATGTAGCTAAAAGAGAAGCTCAAACTTCTACAAATGTAATTAGTTCTATTAAAAGATTAATGGGTACTAAAGAAAAGGTTGAAGCTGAGGGTAAAAAATATACTCCAGAAGAAATCAGTGCTAAAATCTTAATGAATTTAAAAGAAACAGCTGAGAGTTATTTGGGTGGAGAAGTATCAAGAGCTGTTATTACAGTTCCAGCATACTTTAATGATGCTCAAAGACAAGCTACTAAGAACGCAGGTAAAATTGCTGGTTTAGAAGTTGAAAGAATTATTAATGAACCAACAGCAGCTGCTCTTGCTTATGGTTTAGATAAACAAGAAAATGCTCATACAGTACTTGTATATGATCTTGGTGGTGGTACATTTGATGTTTCTATTTTAGAATTAGGTGATGGTGTATTTGAGGTTAAAGCTACTAGTGGTAATAATCACTTAGGTGGAGATGACTTTGATAATGCTATTATTGATTATATAGTTAAAGAATTTAAGAAAGAAAATGGTGTAGATTTATCTAAAGATAAACTTGCTATGCAAAGACTTAAAGAAGGTGCTGAAAAGGCTAAGAAAGATCTTAGTGGAGTTAAGACTACTCAAATCAGTTTACCATTCATTACTCAAGGTGAATCTGGTCCATTACATGTTGATATGACATTAAGTAGAGCTAAATTTGAAGAATTAATCAGTGATTTAGTTGAATCAACAAGAAAACCAGTTAGAGATGCATTAAAAGAAGCTAAATTAAAGAAAGAAGATATTGATAAAGTATTACTTGTTGGTGGTTCTACAAGAATCCCATGTGTTCAAGACTTAGTTAAAGAAGAATTAGGAAAAGAACCAAGTAAGGAAGTTAACCCAGATGAAGTAGTTGCTATGGGTGCTGCTATTCAAGGTGGTGTTTTAACTGGTGAAGTTAATGACTTAGTATTACTTGATGTAACACCATTATCACTTGGTATTGAAACATTAGGAAATGTTATGACTGTATTAATTCCAAGAAATACTACAATACCAACTACTAAGAGTCAAGTATTTAGTACAGCTGCTGATAATCAACCTGCTGTAGATATTCATATCTTACAAGGTGAAAGACCAATGGCTGCTGATAATAAGACATTAGGACACTTCCAATTAACTAATATACCACCAGCTCCAAGAGGAGTACCTCAAATTGAAGTTTCATTTGATATTGATGCTAACGGTATAGTTAATGTTAAAGCTAAAGATTTAGGAACTAATAAAGAACAAGCTATTACAATTACTGCTTCATCTAACTTAAGTGAAGAAGAAATTGATAAAATGATGAAAGAAGCTGAAGCTAATAAAGAAGCAGATGCTAAGAGAAAAGAAGAAGCTGAAATAAGAAATGATGCTGAACAAATGGTATTTGGTGCTGAAAAAGCTCTTAAAGATTTTGGTGATAAAGTAAAAGATGATGAAAAGACTAAAATAGAAGATGCTGTTAAGAAAGTAAAAGATGCATTAGAAAAAGATGATACTGATGAAATTAAATCTTCTAGTGAAGAATTATCTAAAGTAGTTATGGAATTATCTAGTAGAGTATACCAAGAGCAAGCAAAAGAATCTCAAGCACAAGCTGAGAATGCTTCTAATGAATCATCAACTGATAATGATAGTAAAGTAAAAGATGCTGAATTTGAAGAAAAATAATTTATGATTGAGGGCTCTTATTTGAGCCCTTAATTAATATTAAAATAAAATAATGATAAAATGAGGTATTATGGATAGATATAAATGGGATTTAAGAAAAATATTTAAAAATGAAAAAGAATTTTTTGATGCAATAGATAAAATAAAAGAAAATGTTAAAAATATTATTAAATACAAGGGCAAAATAAAAGAAAACTTATATTCTTTATTAGAACTTCAAAGTCAAACTGATTTATTAATTGATAAAGTTTATGTTTATGCGTATCTTTCATATTATAGTGATACAGCTAATAATAAATTTCAAGAGTATAAGAATGCAGCTGGCGATATATATGATTTTTACGCTAGTTCAACTAGTTTTATAAATCCTGAAATACAGTTGGTAGACTCTAAGGAAATAGAAAAATTAATTAGTGATGATAAAAGACTTTCTAAATATGAATTTTTACTTTCGAATTTATTTAGATATAAAAAACATATATTGAGTGAAAAAGAAGAAACATTATTAAAAAGTATGTCATCAATATTTAGAGTGCCTAATGAAGCGTTTGTTGCTCTTGATAATACTGATATTGAACTTTCATCTATTAAAGATGAGAATGGTAAAGATGTAAAACTTACTTCTAGTAATTATTCTAGATATATAACATCTAGTGATGAAAGGATAAGAAAAGATGCATTTGAGTCTATTACTAATTTTTATAAGAAACATATTAATACTATTAAAGAGTTATATGCAGGTTCTGTTAAAAAAGATTGCTTAACAAGTAAGATTAGAAATTATAATTCTACTCTTGAAGCTGGTTTGTTTGAAGATAATATACCAGTAAGTTTATATGAAACACTAATTAAAGTTACTGATAAAAATATAGGTTCATTACAAGAATACTATGATATAAAATCAAGTGTTTTAAAAAGAAAATTACATATATATGATACATATTATAATATAGCTACTTGTGATGAGAAAAATATTCCTTATGATGAAGGAATAAAATTAGTAACTAATGCACTTAGTGTACTTGGAAGCGATTACATTGAAAACTTTACTAGGCTTATAAATAGTAATTCTGTAGATGTTTATCCTTGTGATAATAAAAAGAGTGGTGCTTATGAATGGGGTTGCTATGACAGTGATCCATATGTATCATTAAATTATGAAAATAATATAGATTCAGTAAGTACTCTTGCTCATGAAATGGGACATGCAATGCATACTTATTATTCTAATAAAACTCAAGAATATGTGTATGCTTCTTATCCAATATTTCTAGCAGAAATAGCATCAACTGTTAATGAAATATTATTATCTGAGTATTTGCTTTCAACTACAAATAGTATTGATGATAAAGTATATTATTTAGTAGAATTTTTAGATAAATTTAAAGCAACTGTTTATAGACAAGTAATGTTTGCTGAGTTTGAAAGTATTATCCATAGTAAATGTGAAAATAATGAAGCATTAACAAAAGATGTGCTTTGTGATACTTATTATAAGCTTAATATGAAACATTTTAGTCCAAGTCTTATAGTTGATGAAGATATTAAGTATGAATGGGCAAGGATACCTCATTTTTATAATGCATTTTATACTTATAAATATGCGACTGGTTTTATAAGTGCGCTTGTCATAGCTGAAAAACTTATTAATAAAGAACCAGGCTTTAAAGAAAAATATATAGAGTTTTTAAGTAGTGGTGGAAGTGATTATCCATTAGAATTGCTTAAAAAGTTAGGAATAGATTTAACTCTTGAAAGTACATTAAATGAAGGATTTAAGGTATTTGAAGAGAAGGTTAAATTACTTAAAAAATATATGAATGAAAAAGGTGTATAAATATGGCAAAAAGAGATTATTATGAAGTTTTAGGTGTTTCTAAAGATGCAACTGAAGCAGAAATAAAGTCAGCATTTAGAAAAAAAGCAAAAGAATTTCACCCTGATTTAAATAAGAGTCCTGATGCTCCTGAAAAGTTTAAAGAAGCTCAAGAAGCATATGCTTGTTTATCAGATAAAGATAATCGTGCAAAATACGATCAATATGGTCATGCAGCATTTGAAAATCCATATGGAAATGCTGGTGGGGGTGCCTCTTATGGAGGAGGAAATCCATTTGGAAACTTTGACTTCGGAGATATTTTTGATGATTTATTCTCTGGCGGATTTGGTGGATCATTTAGTTCCTTTGGAGGAAACCAAAGAACTAGAAGTAGAAAAGGCTCTGATACGCTTTATGGTATGAAGATAGATTTTATGGAAGCTGTATATGGTTGTAAAAAAGATGTTGATTTAGAATATTATGAAACATGTGAAGACTGTGGTGGAAAAGGTGGCCATGGTGAAGAAGTATGTAGTGAATGTAATGGAAAAGGTAGTGTTATAAAACAAGCACAAACAATATTTGGTACAATTCAGACAAGAGCTACTTGTACATCTTGTAATGGTACTGGTAAGACATTTAGAAGCACATGTTCTACTTGTAAAGGAAACGGTAAAGTAAAAGTACATAAAACAATTACTATAGATATTCCTGCTGGTATAAATGATGGTGAACAATTAAGGTTAAGTGGCAAAGGTGAACGTGGTGTTAATGGTGGACCTAATGGGGACTTATATATTGAAATCAAAGTTTTACCTCATGAATTATATAAAAGAGATGGAAATGATATTTATATAGATCTTCCTGTTACAATAACTGATCTTTGTTTAGGATGCAAAAAAACTATAAAGACTATTGATGGTTATGTTGATTTGAAAATTAAAGAAGGCAGTCAACCTGGGGATACATTAAGAATTAAAGGAAAAGGTATTAATAGTGAAGACTCTTGGAAAAAAGGAGACTTCTATTGTGTTCTTAAACTAATAATACCAACAAATCTTTCAAGAAAGCAAAGAAATATTTTAGATGACTTATCTGAAACTGAACTTGATGATGATGTTGCGTTTAGAAGATTTGATAAATTAAATAAATAACTTTTAAAAGTTATTTTTTCTTGCTATAATATTTTTGCAGGGAGGATACTAAATGAAAGAAAAAATTTATTTAACAAAAGAAGGTTATGATAAATACTTAGCTGAGTTAGAAAATATGAGAAAGGAACTTGCAAATAAATTAAATAATTTATCTAAATTAGAAATGCTTAGTGGAGAAAGTTTTTATACATTAACTACAAACATTAAACATAAGTTAGATGGACTAAAAAGAATAGTTATATTAGATGAAGTTGAGCAAGATATTATTAATGTAAATGATATAGTTACAGTTAATATGATATATCCTGAGACAGAAGAAACTATAACATTTGAATTGGTCGCTGGTATGCCTGATTTAGGTTCTAGAATCATGAAAATATCAGTAAATAGTCCACTTGGTAAGGCAGTATATCAACGTAAAATAGGAGAAGAATTATCATACATAGTAGATAATGAAAAAGTTAATATACAAATAATAAGTAAAACAAAACCAAAAACTTTAAAATTAGACTAGAAATAGTCTTTTTAATTTGTTATTTTATTGTAATAATCATTAAAAAATGATATAATATGAAAGATTTTTAAATAAATTGTAAAAAAAAGAAGTGTTTTTAATTTTTATTTCGTATATATATTATTAGGAGGGGAAAATGGCTTTCATTAGTAAGGAATTAATAGATGAAGTTAAGTCTAAGAATGATATAGTAGATATTATAGGAAGTTATATAAGTCTTAATGATAAAAATAAAGCCCTATGTCCGTTTCATAATGATCATTCTCCATCATTTAGTGTTCATCCTGATAAACAAATTTATAAATGCTTTTCTTGTGGAGAAAGTGGTAATGTAATTACATTTGTTGAAAAGTTTCTTGGTATATCGTTTCAAGAAGCAGTCAAACTACTAGCAGATAGAGCCGGTATTAAGCTTAATATAAATGTAGCTAAGAAAACAAATAAGTATGATAAATATTATGAAATAACTGACACTGTTAATAAATATTTTAAAAATAATATATTTTCAAGTAATGGGCAACAAGCATTAAAATATTTAAATGATAGGCATATAGATAAAGATATAATAAATGAATTCAATATTGGAATTTCAACTAATAATAAATTACATGAAATATTAGCCAAAAAATATAATTTAGAGGATTTATTAAAAATAGATATTGTTCGTGAAGTAGATAATAAAATATATGATACTTTTCAAAATAGAATAATGTTTCCTATAATAGATGAAGATAATAATATAGTAGGATTTAGTGGTAGAAAATATTTAGCAAATGATTTAGATAATAAACAATTATCTAAATATGTTAATTCTCGAGAAACAGATATATTTATTAAAAGTAAAATATTTTATAATATTAATAATGCTCTTCCAAATATAAAAAAATCTAAAGAAATTATTATTACTGAAGGATTTATGGATACTATTAGAATGGTATCAATTGGTTATAATAATACAGTGGCTCTTATGGGAACTGCTTTTACAAAAGAACATTTAGATAAAATAATTAAATATAAATGTAGAGTAGTATTAAATCTTGATCAGGATAATGCTGGAGTACTTGGAACAATATCAATTGGAGATGAATTAATCAAAAATAATATAGATGTATCTGTAATAGTATTTGATGATTATAAAGATAGTGATGAATATATTATTAATAAAGGAAAAGAAGCATTTGACTATGCTTATAAAAATAGAATATCTTATATAGATTTTAAATTTAAATATTTAAAGTCAAATAAGAATATGAAAGATTCTACTGATATTAGTAAATACATTAATGAGGCTATAAAATCATTAAATGATATAGATGATGATATATTAAAAGAACTTAAGATAAATGAATTATCTCATGAGTTTGGTATTGATGAATCTGTAATAAAAAACAAGATTAAATTAAGTGGTAAGAAGGAAGTAAAAAAAGAAGAAAAAATTACCAAAAAAAGATATGATAAATATGATATAAGTGAAATAAGAATATTATATTTAATGCTTAATTATGATGATGTAATTCTTTATTTTGAAAATTCTCTTGGATATTTAATTCATGATAATATGATGGCACTTGCGTATAAAATAGTAGAATTTAGAAATGATTATGGATATTTTAATTATAGTGATTTTATTGATTACGTTGGAGATAATGAATTGATAAAAGAAACGATTAAAGAAATAATGAGATATCATAATGATGAAGAGTATACTGAAAGTGAGCTTGAAGATTATTTTGATACGATAAAAGAGTATTCAGTTAAAAAAAGAATAAATGAGTTAAAGAAAGAAATGAATGAAACATTAGATGTTAATAAAAAAATAGAACTAGCAAATAAAATAAATAAAATAAATAAGGAAGTGTTACAATGGTAAATAATATTAAAACATTTGAAGAAAGAGTTAATGATTTAGTAAAAGAAGGAAAAGATCAAGGTTATCTAACATATGAACAAATAGCTAAGAAAACAATAGATTTAGATTTAGACAGTAATGCATTAGATGAACTTTATAATGTACTTACTGAAAATCATATTGAAGTAAAAGCAGAAGATGAAGATGAGGGAAGTTCTATTGATATCAAAGATGATATAACTGATAATATTCCTGATGAAAGTAAAGACATGAGCGTTAATGATAACGTAAGAATGTATTTAAAAGAGATAGGTAAAATAAGTTTGTTATCACTTGAGGAGGAACAAGAACTATCAAAAAGAGTTGCAGAAGGAGATGAGAAAGCTAAAAATATATTAGCTGAATCTAACTTAAGACTTGTTGTTTCAATTGCTAAAAGATATGTAGGAAGAGGACTTTTATTCTTAGATTTAATTCAAGAAGGTAACATTGGACTTATGAAAGCAGTAGAAAAGTTTGATTATGGTAAAGGCTATAAGTTTAGTACTTATGCTACTTGGTGGATTAGACAAGCTATTACAAGAGCACTTGCAGATCAAGCAAGAACTATAAGAGTTCCTGTTCATATGGTTGAAACAATTAATAAAATGGCTAGAATAGAAAGACAAATGACTCTTGAATTAAATAGAGAACCTACTGATCAAGAACTATCTAAGAAAATGGGACTTTCTGTTGAAAAGATAGCTGAAATAAGAAAAATTAGTCAAGATCCAGTATCTTTAGAAACACCAATAGGTGAAGAAGATGACTCACATTTAGGAGATTTCCTTGCTGATGAAAGAACTATGTCACCAGAAGATTTCGCAACTTATGAGATACTTAAGGATGAATTAAGACAAGTGTTAGATACACTAACTACTCGTGAAAAAGAAGTATTAGAATTAAGATTTGGTTTATTTGATGGTTCAAGTCATACATTAGAAGAAGTAGGAAAGAAATTCAAAGTTACAAGAGAAAGAATTAGACAAATCGAAGCTAAGGCATTAAGAAAATTAAGACACCCATCAAGAGCTAAAAAACTAAAGGATTTCTTAATTGAATAGAATAGAGGCTATTTGTTCATTTATAAATGATAATGACTTAGTAGTGGATGTTGGGTGTGATCAAGTTGAAGTAGGAATATTACTTTCTAAAAGAAATATTAAATCTATAGCTAGTGATATAAGTGAAAAAGTAGTTGCTAGTGCTAAGAAAAAAATAAATAAATTAAATTTAAATGATTATATTAATTTAAGAGTTTCTGATGGGCTTAATAATATTAAAGAAGGAGAGGCTAATACTTTAATACTTGCTGGTATGGGTAGTCATACAATACTTGATATATTAAAAAACACTAATCTTAGATTTAATAAAATAATAACCATATCAAATAATTATCATGATATATTAAGAGACGAGATGAATAAATTAAATTATATAGTTAGTGATGAATTAATAGTATATGAAAATAATAAATATTACAATTTAATAGTATTTAAAGAGGGGAAAAGAAAATATACTGAAAAAGAGTTATTATTGGGACTTAATCATAAAGATAAAATAATGTATAATAAATATTTACATCACTTAAAAAGTAAATATTTAGAAATACAAAGAGTTTCAAATAATCAAAATATAAAAGCAAATAAAATAATTAAATATATAGGCTAAGAAATTAGTCTTTTTTATTTTGTAGCTTTACCAGATAAATTTGTTTGATAAATGAAGACTATGATAAAAAGTATTATTTATTTTTGACACAGTATAAAGAAAGATATATGTGAATAGAGAAGTCTTAATGACTTTTCTATTTATTTGTGATAAAATTATTTAGTCGAAAGGGTGATTAATATGAGAAAGTTTTTAAAGTATGTTTTGACACTTAGTTTTTTATTTATGCTTTGTTCATGTGGTCTTAATTATAAAACTGAGACTAAGGATGGAAAAACAGTATACAATATTGAAAATAAAAAATATATAGAAAGTGATAAAGAAACAAATTTAATTAAAATAGATGTTAAAGATAAGGGAATTATAGTGGCAGAACTTTATCCTGATATAGCACCAATAACAGTAGAAAACTTTAAGAAGTTAGTTAGTGATAAATTTTATGATGGGTTAATATTCCATAGAATTATAAAAGACTTTATGATTCAAACAGGAGATCCATTAGGAACTGGTATTGGTGGTAGTGATGAAAATATTAAGGGAGAGTTTAGTGAAAATGGAATAGAAAATAATTTATCTCATACAAGAGGAGTGCTTTCAATGGCAAGACGTGGGGGAAATCCTGAAACAGAAGAAACTATGAATTCAGCAAGTAGTCAATTCTTTATAGTGCATAAAGATTCAATATTTTTAAATGGAAAATATGCTGCGTTTGGAAAAGTTATTAATGGTATGAGTGTAGTTGATGATCTTGCTATTTCACAAACTGATGAAAATGATAAACCACTTAGTGATAAAGTGATAACATCAATTAGATTTGTTAGTCTTTTAGAGGAATAAATATGGAAATAATGGATGGAAAGAATCTTTCAAATATAATAAAAGATGATTTAAGGAAAGAAATATCTATGTATGTTCAAACACCTATTTTAGCAGTTATAACAATAGGTGATGATGAAGCATCTAAAGTATATGTAAATAATAAGAGAAAATCATGTGAACAAGTGGGTATAAGTTTTATGCATTTTGATTACTTAAGTGAAGTAAAAGAAAGTGTAGTAATTAATAAAATAAAAGAGTTAAATAAAGATGTATCTGTAAATGGAATAATAGTTCAGTTACCAATTCCAGATCATTTTAATGTAGATAAAATTATTAATACAATAGATGTATCTAAAGATGTAGATGGTCTTACTAATGAATCTAAAATAAGAAGAATGAATAATAAAAGTAGTTTAATACCATGTACAACTAAAGGAATATTAGAACTGCTTGATTATTATAAAATAAATATTGAGTCTAAAAGAGTGGTTGTAGTTGGTAGGAGTGAATTAGTCGGAACTCCTACTTATCAAGAATGTTTAAAAAGAAATGCTACTGTTACAATATGCCACTCCAAAACTATAGATTTAGGAAGTATAACTAAAGAAGCAGACATATTAATAGTTGCAACAGGTCATAAATATTTAATAGATAAAAATATGATAAAAGAAGGATGTGTTATTATAGATGTTGGGATAAGTCGTGATAATGGTAAATTATATGGTGATGTTAATCCTAATGTTAGTGACAAGTGTTCATATCTTACACCTGTGCCGGGAGGAGTAGGACCTATGACAGTGGTTATGTTACTTAAAAATACTTTTATAGCATATAAAAGTCAACATGGTGTTAAAGATGTATAAAGAAATAGAAAGAAGTATAGTAAAAACTTATAGAAAAGAAATATGGGCTAGATTTATTAAAGCTGTTAAAGAATTTGAACTTGTAAAAGAAAAAGATAAAATAGCTGTATGTATTTCAGGTGGTAAAGATTCATTTTTACTTGCTAAGTGTATGCAAGAATTAAAACGTCATGGTAAGATTGATTTCGAAGTTGTATTTATATGTATGAACCCTGGATACAATGAAAAGAATCTTGAACTTATAAAGTCAAACGCTGAAAAGATGAATATAGATTTGCATATATTTAATAGTAATATATTTGATGTTGTGGAAACGCAAATAAAGTCACCTTGTTATTTATGTGCAAGAATGAGAAGAGGGTGTCTTTATAGTGAAGCACAAAGACTTGGATGTAATAAAATAGCGTTAGGGCACCATTTTGATGATGTGGTGGAAACTATATTACTAAGTATGTTTTATGCATCTGAATATAAAACTATGATGCCAAAACTTCATAGTGAAAATTTTAAAGGTATGGAACTTATAAGACCACTTTATTATGTAAGAGAAAAAGATATTATAAGATTTGCTAAAGGAAATGATCTAACATTCTTAAATTGTGCATGTAAATTTACTGAGAAGAATCAAACTGAAAACACATCAAAAAGAAAAGAAATAAAAGAACTATTAAATGAACTTAAAAAAATTAACCCTAATGTTGATAATAATATATTTAAAAGTACATTTGATATTAATTTAAATACTGTACTTGGTTATCATAAAACAAAGGATGATGCTTATAGTTTTTTAGATGATTATGATAAAGACTAGTCATCTTTTTATTTACAAAAATTTTAAAAACTTGTATAATTATAATTAAGATAGCACGTTGTACACAATAAACTTTATGTAAAAATAATATTTAAGGGGTGAATACCATGAAAAATAAAAAAGGATTTACATTAGTAGAGGTTCTAGCAGTAATAGCAATTTTAATGATTTTAGTAACTTTATCAGTTCCAAGAATTAGAACGATATATGATAAAGCAAAAGAAAACGCTTTTTTAACAGAGTTTAAAAATTTAGAAAGACAAATTACTAATAAAGAAGTAATAGCTAAAATGAATAAAAAGAAAATAGTAGCAATATCTAGCGAAGATGAAACATCATTAGAACTTTCAAATAAAGATTTTAAATATTGTATAGATCTAAATAAAAATGGTACTTTTTCTAGAATGCAAGCATCTGATGGTAAACACTATATCGAAGCAAATAGAGGGGATGATATTCATTCATTTACAAACAAAAATATTATTAAAGGTGGTTATGATAAATTAAGATGTGTATTTGATGAGAATAAATCACTTAAAAATGTTATTCTTGCAAATAATAAAACATATCCAGATAATAAAAAATCAGATACTGTAGAAAGTGAAAATGGAATAGACTTTTCAAAACCAGCAAGTGCTACTAACGGAATAGGTTTATTTTATAACTATAACTCAGATGATATTAATTCAGATGGTAAAGTAGACAAAACATATTATTTTAGAGGGCTTGTTGCTAATAATAATGTTTTATTTGCAAATATATGTTGGAAAGTTGTTAAGATAGCAGAGGATGGAGCAGTTAAATTAATTTATAATGGTACACCTTATCAAGGACAATGTTATGGATATAATACTTCTATTGGTGATTCTTATTATGAATCAACTAATTATGATAGCGAGCATGGTAGTGCAATCCAAGAAACATTAGATGATTGGTATAAAAAAACATTATTACAATTTGGAGAATATATCCAGGATACATCTTATTGCAATGATAGAAGCAAAGATGAAAATGGTGTATATAACTCTAAAAATAGACTAAATGGAAATGTTAAGACTCCAACTAATAAATGTAATAATGAAGATAGCTTTACCGTTAGTGATAAGATTGGAAATGGAAAGCTTAAATATCCTATTGCTCTTTTAACAGCAGATGAATATATTTATTCAGGGGGGATAGTAACTTTAAATAAGGAGCCTATATATGAAGCAAATATGGGTGATAAAAATAATATAGTCAGAACAGAAAGTGGTTACTACAATAAGAATTTATCATCATACTTATATGGAGATTATTGGACTATGACTCCTTCTGAAAATAACAAAGTTTATAAAATTGATCCATATGGTTTATATTCTGAATATATTTCATATAAAAATTCTATTACGCCAATGATATCACTAAATAAAAAGGCAATAGTTTTATATGGTAACGGAAGTGAATCTAATCCATTTAGTATAAGAACTGATACATATACAAGTAATAAAAATTGTGCTACTAATATATATAAAAAAGGTTCGATAATGAATAAGATTTTAAGTGATAATTGTGCTTATGATGCTCAAAAAAAGAGTGTTAATGTGTATAAAGATACTGGAATAGACTTTGATAATGATTCTACACACGCATTGATAGGCTATGAATCCCGTAGTTATTCATGGAATAATACTATCAATATGGACGATGATATTATCTTTTATAAAAACATGGATATTGATAAAAGTACAGGAAATTTTATTTTATCAGGTGATGTTATTAAAGGAACATGGGGAAGTGATGAAGTTTGCTCTGAAAATGTATGCCCTGCTATAAATTATTACTTTTCTGTGGATAATAATATTTATAAACTAAGTTCTTATAATAATTCAACTAGTTCTAAATCACGACAATATTATTCAAATAAAGTTTATAGTGAATTAAATGGAAAAGGTTTATACTATATTGAAAATGATAAATTCTCACCAAATGCAAAAAGAATATACTTTTATAGAGGAGAAATTGATAATAACTTTGTTGCAATTGGAAAAAACTGTTTTAATATAATAAGAACTGATGAAAATGATAACGTAAGACTAATTTATTATGGTGAATATAAAAATAATAAATGTTTAGAGGAAAAAAACTATTATGGAATATCAGAAGAAAATTATTCTAATATTACAAATGACAATACTTACGTCGGTTATATGACTGGTGATTTAGTCCAAAAAGAAACTGAAAAGCTCATTAAGATTTATCCTAATCCAACTTATAGTTTTGGAAGTGAATTTAAATATGATAATAAAACAAAGAAGTATAAAATTAGTGGAAATATTATTAATGGTAAATGGGATACTGAAGAAATATGTAAATCATCATCTAATTGCACAGTCATGAATTATTATACTTGTTTTTCAAGTTATGATGATGAATGTCAACAAATATATAGAATAAAAGAATTTTCATCTAGCAGATGGTATTATACTAATACCGGAGAAACAGCATATTGGGAGTCTAAAATTGATGAAATTAAATTTAAAAGTGAATCATATGAGAAAAGCACAAGCAATAAATATGATAGTGACATTAAAAAGGAAATAGATAAGTGGTATGAAAAAAATATTAAGCCTTTAAATATTAAATTAGCAGATTCTGTGTTTTGTAATGACAGAAGTGTTATTGACAATGACACTGGGTATGATGATATAAGAACTAACTATTCATTTTATAAAAGAAATATACCTACGTATATATGTAAACATAATAATGATAAATTCACTGTATCAACGAAAAATGGAAATGGAAAATTGAAATATCCTATAGGTTTACCAAGTGCAGATGAATTAAAAATTATGGATACTAGATATGGAACAATGACACCAGAGTATTTTTCTGGCTCTATTACTATTCATGATAGTTATAGAGGTACTTTTCCTGTAATAGCAATTTCAGGCTCTACGTATATATCTCAAGGCACCGGAAGATTTGATGATCCGTATTTAATAGAAGGAGGTAAGTAATATGAAAAAAAATGGTTTTACTTTAATAGAACTTTTAGCAGTTATTGGAATAGTTGCAGTATTATCAATAATTGCTGTTCCTAGTATACTTAAACTGTATAATGATTCGCTAGAAAACTCTTTCAAAACAGAATCATTAGCTGTACTTAAAAGTCTTGATGATGATTTGTCAATTGATTATAATAATATTGGTGAGTATGATTGTACTGTAGGAAATGAAAAGATATATAAAAAATGTACCATAACAATAGAAAATGGTAAGCCCATTTTAAATGCAGAGGGAACTGGAAAGTATTCTAATTTCTTAATATCAGATGAAACTTTAGGAGGCAACGGAAATATTATTAGTATAGGAAAATTAGAAAACTATACTGAAGAGAATATCGTTACACATTATTCTTTAATAGATAAAGAGAATGGTAAACTAAGTGATAAAATGACTGAACAAAAATTTTCAGATATTGCTAAAACAATTAAAGAAGTGCCCGAATTGAAAAACAAATTTACTGAGTTATATGCCATATTTTCTGGAGATTTTAGCAATATAGAATTATCAGAAGATAGCAATGCTTTTTATATTACAAATTCTGCTTATATAAGTGATAGCAAATTATATGGTGGTAAAAGTAATATATTTGATGAAGATATTACTGTAAACGAAAATGGCGTTAGTGAAATAAGTGTGCCAGTGTTTATATCATCATTTGATGTTCCTAATAAGGATGGAGGTACATATCAAATTGAATCACAAGGATTAGATGGTTATTACAGTTTTATGATAATATCTAAAAATAAAATAATTGAAAAATTAAAAGAAATTGAAAATGAGAATGAATTAAATAATGAAATTGAAAATATAATTGCTTCTTCTTTCGTTCCTTCAAATGATAATGGAGGACATATTTCAAATTATATATTTGGTAATTATGAGATTAGTAATGAAAGATATGATATTTCTAATCCAATAGTAACTTTAGATGGAAACGAAACTTATTACCTTGTAGTAGTTTTGAGTGGTTTTGATCGTAATAATACTAAAGCTAGTGTGATTAATCAAATTTCAATGACTAAGATTAATAATATTGGGATAAAACTTAAAGGTGACAAAAAAATATTATTATTACCCTCTGAGGTTAAAAAATATAATGATATGGGTATATCTGGTAATGGAAAACTAAAGGAAAATAAAAATTATGTTGTATTTAATAATCTAAAAAAAGAAATAGGAGATTATAATTATACATATGTGTACAAGCAAAATGATTTAGTAAATTCTCTTAAGAGAAATATATATGTTGTTTCAGAAAAATACACTGATAGTCTTAAATTTGTGAACAATGTATTTTATTTAGAAAAAAATACTGATAAATATAAATTTTATTGTTCAGTAAGTGATTCGTATATGGATGCTAATAATAATTATTGTGATTTTTCTTGTAATAATTTTGGCTATGTTAGAGTAGAAAGTACAGAAACATCTTTTGTTAAGAACTATGTGCCTATTCCTAGAATTTGTTCGCCACAATAAAAAACTCTTGAGTTTTAAACCCAAGAGTTTTTTTATTTACTTATTAGTTTATTATCTGTTGTAGTATTCAACGATTAGAGCTTCATTAATTTCATTATTTAATTCTTCTCTTTCAGGATATCTTAAGTAAGTACCTGTTTTTTTAGTTTTATCAACTTCTACAAATGCAGGAATGTTAATATCCATACCTAAACATTCATTAATAACAGGGTGATCTAGTGATCCTTCTTTAACAGAAATAACACTTCCAACTTTTACTCTAAATGATGGAATATTTACTTTTTTACCATCAACTAAGATATGACCATGATTAACTAATTGTCTAGCAGCTTTTCTAGTTTTAGTAAATCCCATTCTATAAACTAAGTTATCAAGTCTACTTTCTAAAAGTATTAATAAATTAGTACCATGAATTCCTTGCATTTTACCAGCTGCATCAAATGTTTTTCTGAATTGTTTTTCAGATAAACCGTACATAAATCTAACTTTTTGTTTTTCTTGTAATTGAACACCATATTCACTAAGTTTTCTTCTGCTAGTTCCATGAATACCAGGAGCTTGAGTTTTACGTCTTAGTTCTTTACCGGTTTCAAGAGTAGAAAAACCATATCTTCTAGATTTTTTAAATACAGGTCCGATGTATCTTGACATAGTATTTGTTCCTCCTTTACAATATTTTTGTATTAAAGGCCACTACTTATAGTTATAGGGAGTTTCTTATCACTTTCGCCTTGGCAGAGGTTACTTATATTTACTTAGAAACACATTATAATTACTTATAGCACTGCCACTAAATACTTAGTAAATTATATAATAAAAATAAGTAAAAATCAATAAAAATACATAAATAATTGATTGAAATAGTGAAAATATGCTATAATTTGTATACGGAGATGGTATTTATGGCAAAAAATAATATGAAATTAAAGTATAAAGCTAAAAAAAGAGAAAGAAGAACTGAGGCTAGTGAAACTGATAAAATTAAATCAACTGTTTATACTGTTATAGGTGTATTCTTATTCTTTGGTTTAATGTATTTGTGTGTTCTTGGACTTAATAAAGCTGGTGCTTTTGAACAAGGATATAAAAGACCTGAAACTAAAACTGAATTTAGTTATGAAAAAATAATGATAGGCAATGTATTTAATAGAGACGAAAAAAATTACTTAGTAATTTTTGATAACTATAAAAATTATAAAGTAAATAGTTATATTAATAGCTTAATTAAAAATAGTGATGAGACTGTTTATAAGGTTGATATGAGTCTAAGTGAAAATGCATCACATATATCTGATGAAAGCAATAAGAACGCTACTAGTAGTGAAGAACTTAGAATTAATGATGTAACTCTTATTAAAATTTCAAAAGGAAAAATAGTTAAGTATTTAACTGGTAGTGAAGAAATAGAAAGTTATTTAGAATAATGATTAAAGAGATAGAAAGTATTTGTGAAATTAAATGTGAAGAGGATTTAACTAAGTATAATACTTATAGAGTTAATAGTATTTGTCATGCTTTAGTTTTTCCAAAGAGTATAAAAGAATTAAAAGAAGTATTAAATATTCTTAAAAAATATTCTATTAAGTATTTTATATTAGGCAATGGGTCTAACATTATATTACCTCCTTATTATGATGGGATAGTAATAAAACTTAATAATTTTGATAAATTGGCTATTAAAGATAATGAAGTGGTTGTTGAGTCAGGCTACATGTTTAATAAATTATCAAATGAACTTTCTAATATGGGATATACTGGATATGAATGGTCTGTTGGTATACCAGGCACAGTAGGTGGATGTATATATAATAATGCAGGAGCATATAAGATGAGTGTGTCTGACTTACTTATTTCTGCTACTGTGCTTAAAAATAATGAAATAATTGAATTACCCTCTTCTGAATGTAATTTCGGATATAGAACTTCATTATTTAAAGAAGAAAAAGATTATATAATTTTATCATGTAGACTAAAAATACATAAAGGCAATATTGATGAAATTAAATCTCTAATCAATGATAGAACTAAAAGAAGAATAGAAACTCAACCATTAAATTATCCTTCATGTGGAAGTGTGTTTAGAAATCCGGACAGTATTTCTGCCGGAAAGCTAATAGAAGACTTAGGATTAAAAGGGTATAGTATTGGAGGGGCGTGTGTATCAACTCTTCATGCTAACTTTATTATTAATAAGGATAATGCCTCTGGTGAAGATATAATTAAATTAATAAATATAATAAAAGAAAAAGCAAAAGAGAAAACTGGTATTGATCTAGTTTTAGAACAAGAAATAATTAAATAAAAAAATTGGTCATATGGCCAATTTATTTATTTTTTTTATTTGCTTTAATTTCTTTTGTAGAAAGTCTAACTTTTTTACCATCTACAACTGTTGTTTGTAAATTTACTTTTTGAGTTTTTTTAGTAGCCTTTAGTGAAAAAGGTCTATTTTGTGCACTCATATTACTTCTTTTTGATACATTTTTAGCCATATTAACTTGCCTCCTCTTTTTAAGCCACATATAATTTAACATAAATTTTGATTTAAGTAAAGTAAAAATTGACTTTTTTAAGGTATTTTGCTATAATAAACTCAATTTCAGGAGGAATCATGAAAAAAGAACTAAAGAGATATTCTCTAGTTGAATACTTAGGAAAAGTACAAAGGGTAGTCACTAATGAAGATGATTATTTAAACATTTTAAAATCTATTGATTCTAGCAATAGAAAGACTTCTTTTGGCAAATTCTTTGGTAATGTTACTAAAAAATATCTTGGAGGTGAAATATTTATTACGATTCATGTTTATAATAGACTTACTCCTAAAATGACTATTAGTGATATTGATAAATTAACAAGTTCTCTTAATGAAAGGGAATTAATTGAATTATTCAAAGATAAATTAAAAACTAAAGAAGAATATGTACCTGATATTAATATTGCTTATTTTGAAGATAAAAATAAAAAATTAAAGACTGAAAATGATGTGGATAGAAGAATATTATATTTACCAATTGTCTATATTAATGATATTAAATATTTAGACATTAAATATATTAAAAGATGTCTTGTGTATCATAGCGATAATAAAGATATTGATTTCTTTAAAGCACTTGCATATAGATTTGAATTATATTTATCATGTATGGAAGAAATTGAATCATTGTATGAAGCAATAGAAAAAGTAGAACATAAAAATGCTAATAGCGATTTGTTATATTATGCCTCTTTAAAACTATTAAATAAATTAATATATGAAAGAGATAAAAATGATTCATTAATAAGGCTTGATGATGGGGCATATCAATTAAGCAAAAGAAGATTAAGAGATTTTGGTATGTTTATGAAATATTATAACTGTTCTATAAAAAACAGTCCCTTAGAATATAATGGTCACTTAATTAAAAATAAAATAGAAATGCAAGAATATGAACATAGATTTGAAAATATGGAAGATTCTTTTAATGAATATAATGCATATAATTCTTGGGATGATGGGCGTACATTTAAATTAAAAAAATAGTTATTTAGTATATATTTCGACAAAAAATATATACTTTTTTTTATATAATTATCATGGTGATATTATGATATATATAGATGAGCTTATGTTACTTAATTTTATTATTGATTATGTAATACTTAGTACATTAACATTTTTACTTAAAAAGAATGTTAAGAAAAGAAGGATTTTTTTATCATGCATAGTTGGTGAAATCTCAATACTTTATGTTTTTATTTCTATGAATAATTTACTACTAGTTTTGTTTAAATTAGTATTAGGAATAATAATGATTATTATTCTATATGGATATAGTGACATTAAAAGTTTTTTTAAAGAAATAGTATATTTTTATATTTTATGTTTCTTTTTAGGAGGAACATTATACTACTTTAAAATTGAAAATCTAATGAAGTATCAATATATATTGTTATTTATACCCATCATTATGAATATATATAAGTATTTTGAATATAATTTAAAGAATATTTTAACTACTAGATATAAGGTGACAATATATTTAAATAACGGTAAGACTCTATATTTGAATGGTATGTTAGATACTGGTAATTCTTTAATTGAACCTTATAATGGGAAGAAGGTTATTATGATAAATAAGAAAGTGTCTGAAAATTTTTTCTTAGTACCATATAAAACTATTGATAGTACATCTTTATTGAAGTGTTTTACACCAAGAAAAGTATTTATTGATGGACTAGGGCAAAGGGATGATGTTGTTGTTGGCGTTGTTAATAAAAAGTTTAATGGATTTAATTGTTTATTAAATTATAAATTAATGGAGGGATAATGATAGATAAAATATTAGATAAGTTTTTTAAAAATGATGATGTGTTTTTTATTGGTAGTAGTGATATTTTGCCACCACCTTTAAAAAAGAATATTGAAGAGGATTTAGTAAGAAAAAGTAATTTAGGTGACTTAGATGCTAGAAATAAACTTATTGAGCATAATTTAAGGTTAGTAGTATTTTTAGCTAAAAAGTATGATAATACTATGTATGATTTAGAGGATTTGGTTAGTATAGGTACGATAGGCTTGATTAAGGGAATTAAAACATATAAACTTGATAAAAATATTAAACTTGCTACATATGCATCTAGATGTATTGATAATGAGATACTTATGTTCTTGAGAAAGAATAAAAAAAGAAATAGTGAAGTTAGTTTAGAAGATTCAATTAATTTTGATAGCGAAGGTAATGAATTAAAATTAGAAGATGTCTTCGGGACTGAAGATAATGTAGTCGAAAAAAGCATAGAAAGTAAAGATGATAAAATATTACTTGAAAAAGAGGTTAAAAATCTTGCAAGTAGAGATAGAAATATAATAGAGCAAAGATATGGACTATTCGGTCAAAAGGAGTTAACGCAGAAGGAACTAGCAGACAAATTAAACATATCACAGTCATATATATCTAGAATAGAGAAAAGAGTTATTAAAAAATTAAAACTGCTTATGAAGATATAAAACTTTATACTTTTTTTTAATTAAACTCTTGTTTTTATATGCTTTAATATGTTAAAATAAAGTAGAATATGACATAAATGGAATTGGAGGAATTGTAATGTCAAATAATTATGATGATTATGGTTATGAAGATAGCAATAATGATAACTCTGGTTTAGGTAGAAAAATATTAATTGTTGCGCTTGTTTTAATTGCAATATTCTTAATAGTTTTTTTATTGAAGAGTTGTAATAAGTCAAATAAACCAAGCAATAATGCATTTGATTATGAATCTACTTTATTAGACGCAGGCAAATCTTTTTATGAGTATAATCAAGATTTATTTCCATCAGAAATAGGTGAATGTGCTCAGGTTGAATTAGAAACGTTGATAAGTAGAGGAATTGTATCTGCCGATAAGTTTAAAACTTGTAATACAACAACAACTTATGTTAAAGTATGTAAACTTGAAAATGGAAGTATGCATTATACACCATGGTTAAGTTGTACTGATAAATCTTCTGAAAGTGAATATGGTGAATTTAAAGAAGGTAACATCGCTGATGTTATTGCTAATGAATCATTAATCAAATTTGAATTCTTACCACAAGCATTGAAAACTACTGGATCAACATTAGGGAAAGTAGAAGAATTGTGGAAAAGTGATATTAAATATGGAGCATATAAAACTTTAGGAGTATCAACACATTATAGATATAAAGATTTATTATATATTTGGAATGTTCAAATTAAAAAGTATTATACAAGTAAAGGTGAGAAGTCATCAGCCAAAGAAGTAAATGAGTATTATACAACAGCTCCTACTAATGATCATGTACTTCATGATAGTTCTGCAACAGCATATAAATGGTTTACAAGTGAATCAACTAAAGTATATTACATGAAAAATGGTACTAAAGCATTTAGTGCAACACCTGTTGAGGGTTATCCTTATAACGAAGGCGGAACAATTGTTACAATGTATCAAACAAGAAATATAACAGGAACATATAGTCCTTCATTATATCATGAGTGTAGACCAACTAAGAATTCTACAGCTGTTAAATATCAAAAGGAAGAATGTGGAAAAGGAACTGACAAGAATTTCTCTGTAGAAACTAATAAATTCTATTCATGTGCAAGTACTGCTAGTGATTCAGTTGCTGGAAATAAGGTAAGTTCTAATACTACTTGCAATAAATATAGTAATTGGTCATCTGCTACACAAACAGCATGTGATACAAGTAATAAAGAATTATGTAGGAGTGCATCAGCAACATTCTATAATTGGTATAAATTAGAAGGTGATGGAAATAAAAAATATTATCCATCTGGAAGTGCTTCTGCATCAAAAGAAAAAATATATTATACATCTGCTCCTGTAGCGGGAGCTACTAGGGATGAGAGTACAAAAACTAAAGCTTATAAATGGTATAAAGCTACTGATGGTACATCATCTGGTTATTCAGCAGTTGCACCAAGTGAAGGTGCTACTAAAACAAACACTTCTAAATGGAGTAATTGGTCTAGTTGGACAACTAAGAATCCTAAAATTAATGATGGAAGAACTAGAAAAATAGAAAGTAAACAAAAAATCAAATTACAACAAATATTAGGAACAACTGAAGATAGTTGGGAAGACTTAAGTGATAAATTTGTAAGTGAAGATGAAATGATAAATATTTTCAAATCAAAAAATTATGATGTTAACTCATTAAAAGATATTAATAACAACGGTGAATTAAGATACAAAGTAAAAATGTATATCAGAAATAAGAAAGCAAATAAATAAAAGGGAGTGATTTTATGGGAATTACAGAATTATTAGAGTTAAGAAGACAAAATTTATTAACTGATGAAGAATTAGCATTTGCTATAAAGGAATTAAAGAAGAAGGAAGAAAGTAATAATAGTGAGTTATCACAAGAAGATAAAGAAACTGCTCAAAGAATTAAAAATGATTCAGTTGGGGCTATTAATTTAGCTAATCAAAATCGTGAAAGAGCACAAAGAATGAGAAATGAATGGGCGCATAGAGCTAAACAAGAAGAATTATCAAGAACTCAAGACGAAGAGTTGTTATTAGCTAAAACAGTTCTTAGTGGATTAACTAGTAGAGTAGGAGAGAGAACTTATTCTGATGAAATGCTTAATAACATGGAATATTACGAAACAATGAGCTTATATGATAGCATTTTAGAACATATGAATCCATTAGAAAGAAATAAAATGGTTAATGAGGCAAAACAAAGAATTAAAGAAGGTAAAGGATTTGGAATGGGACCTGTTTTAGAACCAGCTACTGAACCAGAAACAGTTGTTGAACCAGAAACAGT
>ULMG01044409.1_pt1 | contig 38460 bp, 46 predicted proteins | sample 1951601 | NCBI WGS metagenome assembly ULMG01 (sample SAMEA4835545, study PRJEB28245) | human gut metagenome | biome: gut microbiome; material: fecal sample | place: Denmark | collected 2008
AAGAAGTATTTGAGTTAATACTTCTTTATTTTTTGAATAAACTATGTTATAATATAAAGCCACATGAAAGGGGAGATATTAATGAGTTTTTTAGAACAAATTAAAGCATTAGAAGAGAATAAAAGTGAGGAGTCAAGCAATACTAAAACAATTAGATTATATGAAGAAACAAAGTCAATATTAGCCAGAAAATATGATGCATGTATGTTATTTAATGAGGATAGAAAATATATTGATTATGAAAATATTTGTTTATCAAATAATATAGATTTAGGTTTACTAAATGAGTTATGTAAAAAGGATGATATAGAATTATCTTTTGACTTCTTTGTTGATGATGGAAGGGGATTATTTAGATTATATTTTAAATATAATCTTGAAAAGTTAACTGATAAAAATAATTCTAATTTTAAAAATTATTTATTGCATAATGTAATGACTAATGATAATTATGGATTACAACTTATAAGAGCAAATACAATGTCTTTATTTGGGGATATATCAAAAAGTTTGTTAGAACAGGTAAAATCAAGCTATTTTACCGGTGTTGCTAAATGCAAGAAGTCTGTTAAGAATGTTAACTATTCATTACTAAAATACTTATGTGATGAAGCAGGTATTACATATATTCTTGAAGATGAAGACGTTATAATATTCTGTTATAATGTTAATACAATTAAGAATTATATAAATCGTGATGAAAAGCCACTTACAATGACATTAAATTAACATTTTGAGTGTAAAAAAAACTTGAACTCTTGTTAATATATGGTATAATTAAATCAAGGGTAGAGTGATAATATGAATGATGTTAATTTATTAACTAATAATGGTGTAAATGTAAGTAAAAGTTTAGAACTTTTTGGTGATATGGAAATGTATGATGCGACTTTAAGAGACTTTTTACAATTAGTAGATGCTAAACTTGCTAATTTAAAAAGATATAGAGAAACAGCTGATTTACAAAATTATGCTAATGAAGTTCATTCACTTAAAAGTGATGCAAGTTATTTAGGTTTTACAGCTTTAGCTGATTTATCTTATCAATTTGAATTAAAAGCAAAAGCTAATGATTTAATGTACATCTACAATAATTATCAAACATTATTAAATGAAGCCAAAAGAATTATTAAAATATCTAAACAATATTTAGGCATGGATACTACTGAAGACATTATGGAAGATATGACAAGCGTAGTTAAAGATGAGGCAATATTAGTTATTGATGACTCTAATCTTGTTGCTAACTTTATTAAAAAAATATTTGATAATAAATATGATGTATATATTGCTAATGATGGTGCTAAAGCTATTGAAATAATTAATGGAGGTAATGCTGATAGAATAAAATGTTGCTTACTTGATCTGAATATGCCAAATGTTAATGGATTTGAAGTATTAGATTATTTTCAAAAGAATAATTTATTCTATAAGATGCCTGTATCTATAATAACTGGTAATGATACTGCTGATTCAGTTAAGAATGTATTTAATTATCCAGTTGTTGATTTACTTACTAAGCCATTTAATGAAAGAGATATTAGAAGAATAATTGAGAAAACACTAAACTATTATAAATAGTGTTTTTTTCTTGTTATAATTTTCATTTCTTTTTAATAATATATAATAGAGGTGAAATATGATAAATAGAAAGAATTTATGGTTTTTAACTTTGTTTTCTTTAATATTAGTGTTGGGTATTTACTATATAACACTTCCAAGTGAAATATTTAGTGATAATAAAACTAAAGAGGTAAATAAAAAAATAGATGTTAAAATAAGTGAAAATGATAAGTTAGTGGCATTAAGAGTTAAAAGAAATGAGAAGATAGAGACTACTATGAGTGAACTTCAAGATAAATTAACATCATCATCATTAACTAGTGAAGAGAAAAATAGTGCTTTTGAAGAATTACAATTATTAAATTTAGCAAAAGGAAAAGAAACTTATCTTGAAGATAAAATATTAAATGATTTTAAGATTAAATCTTTTGTTGAAATAAATAATGATAATATTAAAGTTACTATATCATCTAGTGAACATAATAGTGAACTTGCTAATAAAATAATGAGAAGTATACAAGAAGAATTTAAAGAAAAGAAAAATATAACTATTAAGTTTGAGTCATAAATAGGCTTTTTTCTTTCACATATTTTATAATTATTCATACATTACTTTAGGATAGTGAATAAAATATATGTTAAAGAGAGGGTTAATATGACAGGAAATATACTAACTAAAAGAGAAAAGGCTGTTTTTGAGTTATTAGTTCAAAATAAAACAACTAAAGAGATAGCAACTATATTAGGAATAAGTGAAAAAACAGTAAGGAATCATGTATCTAATGCTATGCAAAAACTTGGATGTAAGGGAAGAGCTGGAGCTGTTATTGAACTTTTGAAGTTAGGAGAAATATCATTATAAAAATGACTTTTAAAGTCATTTTTTTATATATAGAGAATAATATTTAGTATGATAAAGAAATATACAATAAATAAGCTATGTGTAACATCTGTTTCTCTTTTCTTGATTTTGATGTTTTATTTAGTACCGAGTACTCCAGAAAGTGAAGTTAAAATAGATAAAAGTATAGGTGATAAGAAAGAAGTAGTAGTGTATTTAATGGATAAAGATTATTATTTAGGTAGAATGATAGAGTATGCAAGTTATGATAATATAGTTGATTTAGTAAATAAAAAGTTAGATATTCTTATTAATGGAAGTGATGAACTTAATAGTTTTAGTCCTATAATACCAAAGAATACAAAAGTTAATAGTATAAAAGTAGATAAGAATAATATATATATTGATTTTTCAAAAGATATATTAAATGTAAGTAAGTATAATGAAGAATTAATGATAGAAAGTATTATTTATACAATAACAGATATTAATGGTATAGATAATATCTACTTATCAATTAATAAAGAACCACTTAAGATTCTTCCTAAAAGTAATAAAGAAATACCTTATCCATTAAATAGAGGTTATGGTATAAATAAAAAGTATGATTTAGATAGTTTGAATAATATAACAAAGACTACTATTTATTTTAATAAAAGTTATGATGATGTTGAATATTTAGTACCAATTACTAAGGTTATGAATACTACTAGTGAAAAGATTGATATAATTATCGAAGAGTTAAAAAGTATAGTTAATGCACAATATAATTTAAATAGTTATATACCCAATGATTTGGAAGTTGTTAGTCATGACGTGAATGATGATAAGATGAATTTAATATTTAATGAATTTATTTTAGATAAAGAAAAGTTAGTTGTTTTAGAAGAAGTTAAGTATGCTATAGCACAGTCTATTTTTGATAATTATAATGTTAAAGAAGTAGTTTTTAGTACTAAAGAAAAAAATAATATAGCAACTATTACAAAAAATAATTAAAAATACTTGAAAAATACTGAATAATGTTGTATACTTTATTAGTAATTTCAAGTTGTCCTCGTAGCTCAGCTGGATAGAGCAACGGCCTTCTAAGCCGTCGGTCACACGTTCGAATCGTGCCGAGGACACCATATTGAATATAAAACTGCTTAGGCAGTTTTTTTCTTATGATTGACTTTAGTTAGATAAAAAAGGTGAAAGAGAGTTTAAAAAGATAATTTTAAAACATTAGAAGAAATAGTAAATGAATTATAAAATAATTTGAGAACCTAGTTCTCTTTTTATTTTATAATACTTGGCTCTTTAGTTGACAAATCATCTATTTTGTAGTATCATAATGAGCATTATTTGATAAGGGGGAAAATATTATGTGGTTAAATTTATACTTAATAACTACTTTGGTAAGTGGTATTATTAATGTGAGTAAGTCAATGTATATAAAAAAGAAGATGGAGTATAATAATGATGAGGTTATACGTAAGTTTAATAAATTAAGTACAAAAGCAAAGATTATGAGTAATATTAAAAATATATTTATAACTTTATGTCCTGTTGTTAATATTATTCATTCTATTAAAAATCTTAGAACTAGTAATGATTCATTATATTCTAAATGGAAAAAAGATACTTTAGAAAGTTACTTTTATTTAGATAAAAAATTAGATGATGAATCTACTATTAAACCAACTGAAACGGTACAAGAAACAAGAACACCTGATACAACTAATGATAGAGAAATACCACCATTACCTGCTAGAAGAGTGGCTACTAAAAATGATGATTATGTTATTGAACCAGATAAAAAGATAGCTGAAAAGCCACTACCACCAAGAAGAGTTGCATATGCTCAAAGTAATCCTAAAATGAGTCCTTTAGACTATTTAAGAAGTGAATACAACAAAGAAAAAAGAATATATGATATGATGGTTATGAATAATGCATCTAAAGAAGAAATAAAGCAACAGGTACTTAAAGTAAATGCAATAGTAGAAAAATATAAAGATATAAAGAGTAAAAGTGAAAAAGTATCTGGACCTAAACTTACTTTAAAATAATCAGTAGAAATACTGATTTTTTTGTGTTAAAATTAACTTGAGGTAAAATTATGAGAAGTGTTTATATTCATATACCATTCTGTAATAGTATTTGCTCTTATTGTGATTTTTGTAAGTTTTTAAATAATGATATTTGGGCAAGTAATTATTTAACTTATTTAAAAAAAGAAATAGATAAATACTATGAAAAAGATATGGTTAAAACTTTATATATTGGTGGTGGGACACCTAGTTGTTTATCATATGATAATTTAATTAAATTATTTAAAATTATTAGAGTATTTAGACTAAGTTCTGATTATGAATTTACATATGAATGTAATATTAATGATCTTAGTGAAGAGTTTTTGATATTTTTAAAAGAGAATGGTGTTAATAGATTAAGCATTGGTGTTGAAAGCTTTAATAAATATAAACTTAAGTATTTAAATAGAAAACATAATAAAAAAGATATATTTTCTAAGATAGCACTTGCTCGTAAGATAGGCTTTGATAATATAAATATAGATATTATATATGCTCTTCCTATTGAAGATATGTCTATATTAAAAAGTGATATTAAGTATGCTTTAAAACTTAAGGTTGATCATATAAGTACATATTCTTTAATAATAGAAGAACATACACTTCTTCATAATAAAGGAGTTAAACCTATAAGTGAAGATTTAGATTTTAAAATGTATAAATATATATGTAAAACGTTAAAGCGTCATCATTATAATCATTATGAAATAAGTAACTTTGCATTAGATGGTCATGAGAGCAAACATAATTTAACATATTGGGATAATAATGAATACTATGGTTTTGGTTTAGGAGCACATGGTTATATTAATAATATGAGATATGAAAATACAAGAAACTTTAATAAATATTTAAATGAAGAATATAGATTGAATGAACTATTAATCTCAACACAAGAAGAGATGGAAAATGAGCTTATTTTAGGGCTTAGAAAGCTTAAAGGAGTTAGTTTATCAGAATTTGAAGAAAGATTTGGTATAAGCATGTTTAAGATGTTTAAAATAGAAGATGCTCTTGATAAAAAAGACTTGATTCTTGATGAGGGCTTTATACGAATTAATGAAGATAAATTATATATTAGTAATGAAATACTTAATGAGATAATGTAGTGATTGATATTCACTACATTTTTTGATATAATATGCACTCGAGGTGAAGGAATATGTTAGGTTTATTAGCATTTTGGGCAATGTCTATACCAACAAGTTTAGTTATGCAGTATGGAGCATTATATAAAATGGCGGGTATTGCTGCGAATAACGGATATTTAATTAATAAAGAGCATAATAATGATAACATGTATTTTGATTTAATTAGAGTAATTGTTGAAAATACACCAGAGTTTGATTTATATACAGTATTTCCATTATTAAATTTAATAACATCTTTGAATTTTTCATATTTGATTGCTAAAAATCAATATGCTATTTGTGAAGATATGGAATATCTTGGCTATTATAGAAAAATGACTGATGAAGAATTTAATGCTTACAGCAGAAAACCTACTACTTTTAATGCTTTATGTTTAGCTTTTGATAAGAAAAAAGAAGAATATAAAGAAATCCCTGTAGAAAAAAGTTTAGTAGTTATTAATGAAAGTGAAGAGTTAAAAAGAATAAAAGAGTTAAAGAGTCAATATTTATCTCTAAAACAAGATATTGAAGATAATTTTAATGAAGTAGAAGAAAATCAAAAAGAGTATACAAGAAAACTTAAATAGAGGAATCTCTATTTTTTTATGGAGAAAAAGTGTTTTTATTCTTATCACTGATTATTATAATAGAGGAATAAGTTCTAGAAGGGATAAGAAAATAAATGAATTACAAAAAGTTTTGGATTATAAAAAATGTGAGAGATTTTCTAATGTAATTAAAAATTCGATGATAGTTTGTAAACAGAGTGGTTATAATGTTCTAGAACAATTTCCTAGAGTTGGGAAGTTGTTAAAAAGAAATAGAAAATGTCAATCATTTGTAAATTGACTATTATTAATTTAAAATGATATAATCTTACTATGATAGTAGAAGGAGTAAGACAAAATGAAAAATAAAGGATTTACATTAGTAGAATTCTAGCAGTAATAGCAATATTAGCAATACTAGTAATAATAGCACTTCCTAACGTACTAAAGATGTATAATCAGTCTAAGAAAAATATATTTTTAACTGAAGTTAAAAGTGCATTAAATGAATCAACTAATAAATATATTAGTGAAAATATGAAAGGAAATAAATTAAATAATATTAATTCTCTTGATGAGACTAAATTGAATTTAAATAATAATAAATTAAAATATGAAATTAAACTTGATGATAATGGGAAAGTTTTATCATATATCATAAGTGATAGTAATTATTGTATAGATTCAAATAAAAATATAAGTTCTATTACTCTTGATGATATTAATGATGGAAACTGTGATAATTTCAATGATTTAGATAGAGTTCTTGGTAGAGATAAATTAACAAATGGTGTTTATTTCACAGACAAAATTCTAAGTGATAACAAAATATATTCTGATGATAAAATTGACTTTATGGCTAAAAACTATTCTTCTGATAAATATAGTTTGAATATAGGTTCTGAAGAAATTTCATATTCAGTTAAGAATAATATTACATATTATTGTGGAAATGATTTTAAGATGGATTATGAAACTGGAAAGCTAACGCCTATTAATAGTAGTACCTCCTCTGATTTAATTCAATCTTTTAAATCTGGAAATAGTATTTTTTGTGAAAGTAGAGCTTCATGTGATGAGATGTATAAGATATCTAGCATTAAGCCAAGCGGTGAACTTAGTGTTATTAAAATCACTACTATACCAAATCAAAGAACTAATAATGGAAATGGGTTATATTATAATGATGATGATGGAAATAAAATATACTATTTTAGAGGTAATGTGATTAACAACTATTTGAGTTTTGGTGGCGTGTTGTGGAGAATAGTGAGGTTTAATGATGATTATTCTATAAGGATAATTACTAATAAAGGTGTATTTAATTCTCCATTCAATAATTTATATGACGATAATGCATATGTAGGATATATGTATGGTAAAACTAAAAGTAATAATTATAATGATACTCATGCGAATATAAATGATAGTTTGATAAAAACTAAAATGGATGCTTTTTCTCAAAATAGTTTTTCTAAATATTCATCATATCTTGCTGATTCAGGATTTTGTGCAGATAGGTCTCTTGCCTTAGATAGTTATCCTAAATTTGATTCAACAGCATATGGAATAACTGATGAATCAAATAAAGTGGTTGATACGGGACTTGGCTATGGAAATAATTTTACTTTATATTCACTATATTATAAGTATCAACAAAAAACAAAACCATCGTTTAAATGTTCTAATAAGAATGATTTATATACAGTGTCTAATAATAATGGAAATAAAGCACTTAAATACCCTGTTGGATTATTATCTGTAGATGAAGCAATATTTGCTGGTGCTCAGTATAATTCTTTAAATAGAAATTATTATTTATATAATGAAGATGAACCATGATGGTTAATGGATGCTGCAGGAAGTTATAATGATCCTAATGACCCAGATAAAACATCAACTCTTGTTGCATCTGGAAGCCAAGGAATTTATGCTTCGGATGTTAGAAGTAAGTTATCAGTAAGACCTGTTGTGAGTCTTAAAAATAATGTGGTATATAAGTCTGGTAAAGGAACATATGATGATCCTTATCAAATAGAATTGAGGTAAATTATGAAGAAAGTTTTTAATGTTTTGATTATATTAGTAATAGTAATTTCGTTTTTATTTTTAACTGGAAATTATATTATTAATAAAAATTTATATTCTACTATTAGTAGTGCATTTACAGGTAAAAGAGTTTCTTCTTATGTGATTACTGCAATATATAATAAGATACCCAATATGCCAATTGAAAAACTTGGGAGTATTCAATCATCTATAGAATCATCACCATATATGAATGATATTTCTAAAAAATATGTAAATGCTATGGTTAAAGACATACAAACTGGCCAAGCAAGTAGAGTAAATATAGACAATGAACTTGATAAAATGTTATCCCAACTTGATGGTGAATTTAGTAAATTAGAATTGTTTAAGATTAAACAGGAAATTAATAATTCAGACTTTAATTCTATTTATGAGTATTCTTTTGATAGCGTGGTTAACAATGGTCTTGTTAAACCAATTTTGAAAATTTATAATATTACGAATAAATATAAATATATATTTAGTATATTGCTAGTAATATCGTTTATTAGTATGCTTTTGATAAATAAGACAGAAAAATTTAAAGCTTTTGCTTATACTTTTTGTGCTTTAGCTGCGTCGAGTTTGATATTTGTTTTATTTGAAAGATTTATCTTAGAAAAAAAGTTAATGTTGCTTATGAATGAAAGCAGTTATATAATAAATATTAATATATTTTATATATTTATGACAACATTTTTAGCGGTAGCTATTTTGCTATTTATTCTATCAAACAAAACTAAGAAATAACCATATGGTTATTTTTTTTGCAAAATTTTACACTTTTTTTACAATTAAATTTATGATTGGTATTTACAAATTACTCTAAAAAGAGTAATATAGTGGTAGGAAGTGAAACAAAGTGGTAGAAAGTGGGGTGACTTATCAATGCTAATGGGTGAATATCATCATAATATTGATGAAAAGAGTCGTCTTATTATTCCTGCTAAGTTTAGAAGTGAACTAGGGGAAAGATTCGTAATCACTAAGGGTCTTGATAAGTGCTTATTTGTTTATTCAGAAACTGAATGGAACAAATTAATGCAAAAAGTATCATCTTTACAATTTACTAAAAAGAATGTTAGAGCATTTGAAAGAACATTCATAGGTGGAGCTTCTTTAATTGAATTCGATAAACAAGGTCGAATTAATATTACCTCACCGTTAGTTCATTACGCCAATATAAAAAAAGAATGTGTCATTATTGGCGTAAGTGAACGACTAGAAATATGGAGTAAGGAAGAATTTGAAAGTTATATGAATGATAATGAAGACAATCTTGAACAGATAACTGAAAATATCTTCGATTGTGATATTTATGAAGCATAAGAGTGTATTATTAAATGAGGTAATAGAGTATTTAAATTTGAAACAGGGTGGTAAATATATAGATGCGACTGTTGGCTATGGTGGTCATTCAAGTCACATACTAAAGGAAATAGGAAAAGAAGGGGTTCTTTTCGCCTTTGATCAAGATGATGAGGCAATTTCATATTCAACTAAAAGACTTAGCAAGATTGGTGATAATTTCACAATATTTAAAAGTAACTTTGTTAATATGAAAAACTATGTTAATGAGAAAGTTGATGGAATATTATTTGATCTTGGTGTATCAAGTCCTCAACTAGATGATGGTGACAGAGGGTTTAGCTTTCACAAAGATGCAGTTCTTGATATGAGAATGGATAAAAATAATCCACTAGATGCTAGAAAAGTAGTGAATGAATATAGCTATAATGATTTGGTTAGAATATTTTATAAATTCGGCGAAGAAAAATATTCAAAATCAATTGCTAAGGCCATAATAAACTCTAGACCAATTAATACTACTCTTGAGCTAGCAGAAATTATTAAAGAGTCTGTACCAATCAGTTATAGAAATAAATCTCATCCTGCAAGAAAGGTATTTCAAGCAATAAGAATAGAAGTAAATCATGAACTTGATATATTAGAAAGTTCTTTAAACGATGCATTTGATTTACTTAATGTGGGTGGTAGACTTGTTGTAATAACATTTCATTCATTAGAAGATAAAATAGTGAGTAATGTATTTAAAAAATTATGTTCTGATGATGAATCAACAAAGAGGCTCCCATTCGTACCAGAAGAGTTAAAAGCAAAAGCTAAAATGATAGTTAAATTAACTCCTAGTGAAGATGAAATAAATGAAAATAATAGAAGCAGGAGTTCTAAATTAAGAGTTATAGAAAGGGTAAGATAATGAAAAAGAGAAAATACGTAAGATTTAAGGGCGAAAAAACTATGAAAAAAATAATATTTGTTCTTATTTTTGGTATTTTGATGTGTAATTTTGTTGGTAATGCTAAAATCCAATCTAAAAACTCTGAACTTCAAAGATTAAAGAGTAAAATTGAAACTCAAGAAAAATTAAATTTGAGTATGCAAATGAAAATAAATGAACTTGCATCTTTAGATAATACAATGCAAGTTGCAGATACTTTTGGTTTGGAGTATAATAATAGTAATATTAAAGTAGTTTCAAAGTAAGAGGTGTAAAATGAAGAAAACAAGAATAGTTAAGATAAATCCAATTTTCATAATTATTGTTGTTTTTATTTTTTTGTGTATAATTTTTAGATTAGTGTATATTGGCACTGGTAATATTAAGGTAGGTAAAAACACTCTTGCAGAGTTTGCTAGTGCTAGGGATACTAAGAAAAAAACACTTAGGGCAAAAAGAGGAACTATTTATTCTCGCGATGGAGAAGTGCTTGCTAAGGATGTTAATAGTTATACAGTAATTGCTTATTTAGATTCATCTAGAACAAAAGATCCTAAAAGACCTTATCATGTTATTGATAAAGAACTTACTGCTGAAAAGTTAAGTCCTTTAATTAATATGACAAAAGAAAAGATACTTGATATATTAAATACTACTGTTAAAAAGTGCGATAATGATAATAATTGTAAGGATGTAAGTCCATATCAAGTTGAATTAGGACCGGGTGGTAGAGGAATTACTGAGCTTGTTAAGGATCAAATAGACGAGCTTGATCTTCCTGGGATTGACTTTATATCTAGTACCAAAAGATATTATCCTAATGGTAACTTCGCATCATATACTTTAGGTTATGCTAAAAGTAATGATGAAGGTTTATTTAAGGGTGAAATGGGTATTGAACTATTCTATAATAAAGAACTTACTGGTAAAGATGGATATATTGAATATCAGTCTGATTTACAGGGTTATCAAATAACTAGTACACCATCTATTGAAAAGAAAAGTACATCTGGCAATGATATATATTTAACTCTTGATGATAATATTCAAATGTTTACTGAACAGGCTATGAATAAGATTGAGACTTCATCTCCAGAGTGGGCTACTATATCTGTTGTTAACGCTAAAACTGGTGAGGTTTTAGGAGTTGCATCTAGTCCATCGTTTAACAACAATACTCGTGATATAACATCATATTATGATCCATTTACTTCATATGCATATGAGCCAGGATCAACTATGAAAATATTTAGTTTTATGGCCGCTATGGAAAACGGAATATATAATGGTAATGAAACTTATAAGAGTGGTACAATTAATGTGGATGAAGCAAAGATTAAAGACTGGAATAATTATGGATGGGGAGAAATTACGTATGATCAAGGATTTATGGCATCTTCAAATACAGCAGCCGTTAATCTTGGGCTTAAACTAGGCCGTGCTAAATTAAAAGATTTTTATAATTCACTTGGATTTGGCTCTAAAACAGGTATAAGTCTTCCCAATGAAAGTGAGGGGTTAGTAAACTTTAGATATAATACTGAAATAGCCGCAGCATCTTATGGACAAGGTATGACTATTTCTGCTGTACAAATGATACAAGCTCTTACTACGTTAGCAAATGATGGGACTATGATTAAACCATATATAGTGTCTAAAATAGTTAATAGTGAGAATGGAAGTATTGTTCTTAAAAATAAAAGAACAGAAGTAAGAAAAGTTTGTAATACTGAAACAGTAAATAAAATGATAGAGATAATGAGAGGTGTAGTAGATGGTTCATTTAAGGCATCTACTGGTACTGGTTACTATATAAAAGGATATGATTTAGTAGGTAAGACTGGTACTGCTCAAATTGCTTCTAATAAGGGTGGATATTTAAAGGGAAGCAGAAACTACGTTAAGAGTTTTGCTGGTTTATTCCCCGGTGAAGATCCTGAAATTATTGTATATTTAGCTGCTTCTAAGCTTACAAACTCAAATGTTATGAAAACTGCAATTAAAGGACTTGTTAAAGATGTCGGAACATACTTAAATATATATGATGAAACAGAAAATACTAAAGAAGATGTGTTTACAGTAGACTCATACATTAATAAAGATACAACAAGTGAAGCAGAAAACATTAATAATTCAAATATGGAAGCCATTATTATAGGTGAGGGAAACAAAATAATAAGTCAATATCCTACTGAGGGAACAACTTTAAATTTAGGCAATAAAATATTCTTAAAAACTAATGATACTAGTTATAAAATGCCTAATATAAAGGGTTGGTCTAGAGGTGATGTATTAGTATTTGCTAAAATGATTAATTTAAATGTTAATTTTGATGGATATGGGTATGTTAAAAGTTATGATGTTAAAAATGATAGCGTTATTGATATAAATAATCCTTTGAATGTAGTTTTGGAACCAAAATATAAAGAAGAAACTAAAAAAGAAGATTAATTCGACAAATTTTTCAAATTAAAAGTTATAAAATGTTCTTGAGGTGAAAACATGAGAACATTTTATTTATTTGATGTTAAAGAAAATATACTTAAAAATTATAGGAATAATTATGAAGAATTATATAGTTTACTTGAAAGTATTCATTATTTAAAAACAGAAGATATTATTTTAGGTTTTAATATATACCAAAGAATAGTTAATCCAATGAAAAAAGAAGAGTATAATGATTATATTAAAAAGAATAACTTAGGAAAAGAAAACTATATATGTTATAATTACACGCATACTATAAATGATTTTTATTTTAATGAATCAACTAAGATGATAATAAATAATTCACATATTAAAATTAAAACTAATAAAAATGTACCATCTTTCTTTTATAATATTAGAAATTTTAAGAATATTTTTGTATGTGACTTTAATAATCATGATTATTTTTTACTTGAAGATACTATTTATTCCTCTTGCATAACATCGTAAGTATGATATAATATTTATGGAGGTAAAAGGTATGCTTTATGATATTTTATATTTATTAGGTGGATTAATAGCTGGATTAGTTGCTGGATTTCTAATTGCTAAAAAATTATTTCAAAAACAATTAAAAGAAAATCCACCAATTAATGAAGAAATGATAAAAACATTAATGAGAGGTATGGGAAGAAACCCAAGTCAAAAACAAGTTAATCAATTAATGAAACAAATGCAAAAATATCAATAGAAATATTGGTATTTTTATTATATAATTAATATGGTGTTATTATGATATATAAAAATGAAGAAGAAATGAAAGAAAAATTACAAGAAGAAATGAAAGATGCTAGAAATAATGTTAGAAAAGATAGGATAAGAATTACTCTTAAGAGATTTTTAACTTTAATTATTATATTTTCTATTATTATTGGTTTACTTTTACTTAGAGGAAAATATGGTCCTTTGAATATTAAGTCTACTTCACTTACATTTCTTGGTATTGATTTTGAAAAACCATATAGTCCTTTATATAGGATTACTATTAATGATGAGGCTACTAGTTTTAGATATATTAATGATAAAAGCTATCCATTAATACCATATTTTGTATATTTTCATAATATTGATTCTAGTAATGATGCTGTTAAAAATACTATTAAGTATAATTCGAATATGATGCTTGATATTAGTGCTACTTTATGTAGAAGTAAAGACGCTAAGGGCAACTATGTTGATGCTTGTTATTATTCTGAACCAATATATGAAAATGTTAAAATTAATATTGAAAGTATTAAAATTACTAGTAATAATAATATTATATATAATGGCATTTTTAATAATAATTTGAGTACTTATATTAATAATAGTGGTATTTATAATATTGAAGTAGTATCTAACTATAATAACGTTAAAACAACTCTTATATTTGATGTGGAGGTTATATGAAACTGATTCGTCACTTGCATAATGTAAACATTCATAGATTTTACGTATTTAAATTATGTTGTAAAGTTGGAATACCTTTTCAAGGACTTACACATGATTTATCTAAGTATTCATTAAGTGAACTTATTCCATCAGTTAAATATTTCACAGACGGTAAGAAAAGTCCCTTAACAGAAGAAAAGAACATTAAAGGATATAGTCTTGCATGGTTACATCATAAGGGTAGAAATAAACACCATTTTGAATATTGGTATGACTATGATGCTAGAGTGAAAACTCCTATAATTCCATTTAAATATATGAAAGAAATGATATGTGACAGAGTATCTGCATCTAAGGTATATTATAAAGGTAATTATAATAACAATAGAGCTCTTGAATACTTTAATAGTAAAAAAGATAAAATTAAAATGGATAAGAGATTAATATCTTTTTTAGAAGAAGTTTTTATTAGATTATCTAAAGAAGGAGAAAGTTTTTTGAATAATAAAAATCTTAAAGATTTATATTTGAAACATATATCTAAATAATATATAATATTAAAGGAGTAAATTATGAAAAAGAAAATACAAGAATATTTAACATACTTAACAGCAGAATATATTTATATTCCTTATGATAAAGAAGAATTATTAAGTTTACCTAAAGATAAATATACATATAATAATTCATGTTTAGGAACTCTTTCAAATGGTAAAAAAATATTTAGTCCAGTTAGTGGTAAAATAATAGGTATCAGTAATATGGAATATAGTGATTCTTTTAAGAATTGTCTTGTTATTGAAAATGATTTCATTGATAGACGTGAAAAATTAAATCCAACTAGAAATATTAATAAACTTAAAAAGAGTGAAATAACTGAATCTTTAGAAAAATATAATCTTAATAAAAAAATTAATAGTAAGACTACATTAGTAGTTAATTCTTTTTATGACAAAAATACTGATTTAAAAGATATGGTTATTAATTATGAATCATATGAAGAAATATTAGAGGCAATAGATGAGTTTATGAATATTTTTAATATGAAAACTTGTTATATATCTATACCAAATAATGATATAGTTTCTACTTCATCATATGAGAAATATATTAATGCATTTCCAAATATATGTATCGTACATTCTAATAATAAATTTAAAGATTCTACTTGTGTTTTTTATACAGTAGAAGAAATACTTGCTATTTATAAAGCAATACATTTAGACTATATGTATGATTCTGTTATGTTTACTATATGTAGTAGTGAACACCCTATAATAGTTAAAGTTAAATTATATACTGCATTATTTGAAATATTAAGGGCTTTAAAAGTACAATATAGAGGTAAAAAAGTATATGTAAATGGTAAAGAAATAAAAAACATTAAAAGTTTTGTAATAGACTCTAATGTTAGAAGTATTTTGATAAAGGAATAATAGTATGATATATGTTTTTTTAGGAAATGAAATAAACTTATTAAAAAGAAGAATAGACGGCTTAAAGCATGAATTAAATATAAATAATATAATTGAATATGATTTTGATGATTCTAATATTATTGATATATTAAATGAAGCTAATTATGTTGATTTATTTAACGAAAAGAAGTTAATAATAGTATCTAATTTTTCTTTTAAAAAAGTTAAAGATGCATTTGAAAAAGAATTATTAAGATATATAGATAATATGAATGATAATGTTATTATTTTAAAATGTATAGATGAAAGTCTTGATGAAAGAAAAAATATTACCAAAAAGTTAAGAGAAAAATGTAAAGTAGAAGAAATAAAGAAAATGGATTATAAAGAGTTACATGAATATATTACTAATATGTTTGTGTCTAATAATAAAAAAATTACTTATAATCAAGTAAAAGAAATATTAAATAGATGTGAATATAATGATGATCTTGCGATTAATGAAACTGAGAAGTTACTATTATATAAGATTGGTGAGGATGTAATAACAGATGATGATATAGATAAAGTAGTAAGTAAAAGTTCTGAAAAAGAGATATTTACACTGAGTGATGCGGTAATGAAAAAGAATTTAAAACAAATATTTAACTCATATAATATTTTAATTAGAAGTGGAATTGAACCAGTTGTACTCATAGATAATTTAGCAAGACAATTTAGAACTTTGTATCAAGTTAAAATATTATGTAAGACTATGGATGAGAAAGAAATATCAAGAAAGTTGGGATTAAATCCTTATGTAGTTAAAAAGGCTCATGAGAATGTAAATAATTATGAAGAAGAAGAACTTATAAATAATTTGTATGAACTTAGTAATTTAGATATTGATATAAAAGTAAAAGGTCTTGATAAATATAAGGTGCTTGAAAACTTTTTTTTAAAAATATAATGTATATACTTTACACCAGACACGTAAAATATAATGAAGTATAGTATAATTTATCGTATAATAATAAATAGGGAAGTGATATAATGTTAATTCTTGCAAAAAGTATATTAGGAATGATGATTGGTTTCTTTTTAGCAGTTGTATTAGGATGGTTTTTAATACCTGTTTTAAAGAAGTTGAAATGTAAACAAAGTATTAGTGTATTTACTGCTTTTAGTCATGCCAAAAAGAATGGCACGCCTACTATAGGTGGATTAATATTTATAATACCAACATTACTTGCAATGCTGTTTTTATATTTGAGGGGTTCACTTCAAATAACACACAGTTTACTTATTATATTATTTGTATTTATATCTTATGCTATGCTTGGATTTGTAGATGATTATTTAAAGATAAGAGAACATAATAATGATGGACTTTCAATACCACAAAAATTACTTGCCCAGGTTCTAATAGCTCTTATATTCTTTTATATATATATGCAAGGCGGAGGAGATGCTAATGTAACTATTTCATCATTAAATATTAGTGTTGATATGAAATGGTTCTATGGAATATTTATATTATTCTTATTAGTAGGTTCATCAAATGCGGTTAATTTAACAGATGGGTTAGATGGTCTTGCTGGTGGACTTTCATTAATAGCGTTCTTAAGTTTTGGTATTATTACATGGGGTTCAACTTGGATAGAGGGATATCAAGAAATAGCAATATTTTGTTTTATACTTGTAGGTTCATTATTGGGATTTTTAATTTATAATACGCATCCTGCGAAAGTATTTATGGGAGATACAGGTTCACTATCACTAGGGGCAACTTTAGCTGCAGTAGCAATACTTACGGAACATGAACTTTCTCTTGCTGTTATAGGCGGTGTATTTGTTATAGAGGCATTATCTAGTATAATACAACTAACTGCAATAAAGAAATTTGGCAAGAAAGTATTTTTAATGACTCCAATACATCATCATTTTGAAAAGTTAGGATGGGAAGAAACAGATATAGTTAAAATGTTTTACATAGTAGGATTTATGTTAGGTATGGTAGCAATTTATTATGGAGTTTGGATGTAAGAAAGGAATGATTCTACATAAAGACAAATAAAATTGTTATTGCTAGTACTCTTTTATTATCAATAATTGGTATTATTATGATATATTCAAGTAGTTATATATGGGCAGAATATAAATATAATAACCCATATAAATATGTAATATCTCAAATGATATTTTTAATCATTGGTATATTCTTAATGAAAATATTTAGAAAAATAGATTATAATATTTACAAAAGAAAAGCAAATACTTTTTTAGGTATTTGTTTTTTGTTACTTTTATTAGTTTTAATACCTGGAATAGGTAGTGTTAGAAATGGAAGCAGGAGTTGGTTTGGTCTTTTTGGATTAGGTTTTCAACCAAGTGAACTTTCAAAACTTGCTATTATTATTTTTACGGCAAAATATTTGTCAAATAATGATAAGCTAAAGAGAAATACATTTAAATTTATATTACCAATTTTAGGAGTTATTTTAACATTATTTGGACTCATTATGCTAGAACCTGATTTTGGTACTGGTATGGTTATTGTAATTTCTTTAATTGGATTAATATTCATATCAGGTACAGATATATCTATATTTGTTAAAATTGGCATTGCTGGTGTTATTGGAATAGTAGTACTTATATTAATAGCACCATATAGATTAAGTAGAATCACTTCATTTTTAAATCCATGGTCAGATCCACTCGGTAGTGGATTTCAAATGATACAAAGTTTATATGCGATTGGGCCAGGAGGACTCTTAGGATTTGGTTTTTTAGGTTCAAGACAGAAACATTTTTATTTACCAGAACCCCAAACTGATTTTATATTCTCAATTATAACAGAAGAGTTTGGCTTTATAGGTGCTTTAGTAGTTATATCATTGTTTATAATTCTTTATTATAATATAACTAAACTTGCAATAAGATGTAATGATTTATTTGGTAAATATTTAATATTTGGACTCCTTTTCTTACTTGTTTTTCAAACTCTATTAAATCTATCAGTAGTAGTAGGATTAGTACCTATAACAGGAGTTACATTACCTTTTATAAGTTATGGTGGTTCATCTTTACTAGTAAGTATGATATCTATTGGTATAATTCTTAATATAAGTGATAATATAAAATAATGAATTATAGTATTTAATTTATAAAGATAATAAAAAAATATGTCTATTAGTGTGACATATTTTTTAATAATGAAACTAATTCTTGATAATCATTATAATTATTATATATTGTTACTTTTTTTGGCTTTAATTTTTCAAACATAAGCCATACCTTTATATGTGTTTTAGTTTCACTTACTATTTGTGTTTTAATAATACAACCAATTCGATCTAAATATCTTGGCTCATTGAAATCATGCTGACTTAAATACTTATATAATTCTTTTATTTTTTTACGTTGTTCTATTAATCCGATAAGACTATATACTCCTGATATTTCTTTTGGAGCATTATATGTCATGGCACGTCTTGCTGATTTTAATTCATCTGGAATAGTTATATTATTGCTATTTATAAAATAAAGATGATTATCGTTTCTAATAAAGATATTTGTATCATCTGGTTTTGGTTTAAAAAAGTTTCCTAGAAGTAATCCCATAATGAATAAAAATATAGGTCCAAAAAAATATATATACAAAATTTCAACATCCCCACAAAAACAAATTATCAAATTTAATATAAATAAAATCGTTGAAAATAAAAGAAGAAAGTTTCCAAATTTTACACTAAATCTATCTTTTCCAAATATTTTCATATATTTTTTACAATTATTGTTTTCCATCATTTTCACCTCTTTAAGATTATCATACATTTATTTTGATATCAATAGAATGTTTAATGGTTTACATTTATTAATTTAAAATGTTATAATTTGTATGGTGAAAAGTATGAAGAGAGTTAAATATATACCATTAATAATTATATTAGTACTAATATTAAGTTTATTTTATTTGAGTAGTGAGAAATATTTATTAAATAAATATAATCATTTTAGTAAGAGTAATAACTATGAAAGACTATATAATTTATTTGATTTTAAAGATAGTAATATAATGTCTATTGATAAGTTTAAAGAAATATATAAAAAAAATAAAGATAATGTAAGTGTAATAAATGCATCTAAAAAATTATTTATTTTTAACAATTATAAACTTAAATTTAATAGTGGAGTAGTTAATAATATAGAATTATTAGTTCCTTCTAAAAATAATGTTTTAATAGATGGAAAAGATATTGAAAAATATTTAGTTGAAGATAAAGAATATGAAATATATAAAAAATATATTATAGATGAAATGTTTGTTTCAAAATATAATATTAGTATTTCTAATGAAAATGCTAAAATGGAGAAAAACTTTATTCCAAATAAAAAAACATATACATTTGAGTATAATAATCCTAAGATTATGGTATATATGTTTAAACAAAAGGATTGTCCTCACTGTATAGAGGAAAGTGCTTATATGAAAGAATTATTAAATGACTATAGTAATATATTTGAACTTGTAAGTTATGAATATACAGATAAATATGATTTGTTTATGTCTTCATTAAAACATTTTAAAGTGCAAAGAATAGGATACCCACTAACTGTTATTGGAGATGACTATGTTTTCGGGTTTGGAAGTAGTGATAAGACTAGAATTAAAAGAAAGATATTTGAATCATATAGAAATAAAGCAACTAATTATGTTGATACGATTAAGTAGGTGTTTATGAAAGAATTTGAAAATGAACTTTATAATAATAAAATTAATTTTATAGCAGGTATAGATGAAGTAGGACGTGGTCCTTTAGTTGGACCTGTTGTTACAGCAGCTGTAATATTACCAAAGGATTTTTATGACGAAAGAATTAATGATTCTAAGAAATTAACTGAGAAAAAAAGAGAATTATTATATGATGTTATAATGGAAAATGCTCTTAGTGTAGGAATAGGCATATCATCACCTGAGGTGATAGATGAAATAAATATACTAAATGCTACTAAAAAAGCGATGATAGAAGCTATAAATAATTTAAGTATCAAGCCAGAACATTTATTAATTGATGCAGTAAAATTAGATATAGATATACCACAAACATCAATAATAAAAGGAGATGCTAAAAGTCAAAGTATAGCCTCTGCTTCTATAATAGCAAAAGTAACAAGAGATAGAATGATGGTTGAACTTGATAAAAAGTATCCCATGTATGATTTTAAACATAATAAAGGATATGGAACTAAAAAACACATAGAAGCATTATATAAGTATGGTCCATTAAAAGAACACAGAAAAAGTTTTGCCCCAGTAAGTGAACTTACTAATAAAAAGTAAAAACTTTTTTTATTTTGTTTTTATATATTGATTTTTAAATTTTATTATTGTATTCTTAATATGATAGGAGAATAAATAAGGAAATTAAATTTTTTTGATTTCCTTATTTTTAGAGGAGGACTTTTATGGAAAAAGAAATATTATCAGAATCAGAAATACTTGAAATACTAAAAAATAAATTAGTTAAAGGTTCAAGTGTTAATTCGTTATGTGAAGAATTAAATATATCAGATTATGATTTATTTGGATATGTTAAACAATTAAAAGATGAAAATATTAATGTAACCTTTAGTGATAAAGGAAGTGATATTTCACTTATTATAAATAATCATCCGGATTATACAAAAGAAAATGAATATAGAATTGAAGATGAAAATGATGATATTAAAATAGGAGTAATATCTGATTTAAGATTCGGTTCTAAAAATGAACAAATAGCTATATTGAATGATATTTATAGAAAGTTTTTAAAAGATGGAGTTAAGTATGTTTTTATAACAGGTAATTTACTTGAAGGGAAATACAGCGGTAATACCGAGCATGATTTTGGTAAAAGTCTTATATATAATAGTGCAGAAGGACAATGTGATCATTTAATAGAATTTTTTCCAAAAGTAGAGGGAATTAAAACATTATTTATAACAGGGGACACTGATCACACATGGAATAAAGAATTAAATGTTGGTGAATATATTTCATCAAAAAGAGAAGATATGGTTTATTTAGGTCCTAAGAGTTGTACAGTCCATATTAATAAATCAATATTAAGACTTGAAAATTTAAAAAAACAAGGAGAAGCTTATACTATAGCATATCCTCCTCAAAAATATAGTAGAAGTTTAGCAAGTTATGAAGATTATGATTGTATATTTTTAGGTGGTACTTTGACTGCTCAGGATTTCCCTAAGATTAGAGATACTAGAATATTTGCTATTCCATCAGTAGTATCAAGAACTCCTAAAATGAGAAGTAAATCTCAACAAAATACTATGGGTTCTTATGAATTTGGTCTTTCATTTGGTAAAACAGGTAAATTAAAAAGGCTTACAAGTTTTTTCTCTCCATATTATGTTCCAAGTAATGAAAACTATTTAACTGTTAAGCCACTTGATATATCACTTTCAGAAGATTTAGATATTATTGAAAATAAGAGTTCTATAACTAGGGATGAAAGGAAATTATTTGATAGATTTGATAAACTATATAGATTGATGAAAAAAGAAGAGAGTTTTAATTCGTTAAAAGATAGATTAAATATGAGTAGTAATGAATTATATGGACTTATTGATATGCTTCAACAATATGGAAGAAATATTGATATAGTTGATATAGATGGTGAATTAGTAGTAAGAAAATATTTTCAAAAGAGAAAACATTATGAAGTTAAACCACCTAAAGAAGAACTTCATATGAAACAATTTGGAGTTGTATCAGATACTCATTATGGAAGTATATGGTCTCAACCAAGTATGGTAAATACATTCTGTTACGAAGCATATAATAGAGGTATAACTGATATGTTCCATATAGGGGATATATCAGATGGAGATTATCATACTATTAGACCTGATTATGTAAAACATGTATTTTTATATGGAGCAACTGCTCATGTTGATTATGCTGCTAAAACATTGCCTAAATACCCAGGTATGAAATGGAAAGTTATATGTGGTAGTCATGATGAAAGTCATTCATTTAATTATGGACCATTTGATTTTGGAAAAGAATTAGAAAAAAGAAGAAAAAATGATTTAGAATATATTGGTCAAGATAAAGGAATAGTATGCTTTGATAAATGTAAAATAGAATTATTTCATCCAGGAGGTGGAACATCTAGAATATTATCAACTAAACCACAAAATGGTATAGATCAAATACCGTCAAATACTAAACCTAATTTATCATTAAGAGGACATTATCATAAAGTATACTATATGCTTTATAGGAATATTCATATGTTACTTTGCCCATGCAATGTTGATCAATCTAGATTTATGATGAAAAATGAAATACCTAATTTAATGGGAGATTATTTTGTAACTATTTGGTATGATGATAATGGGGACATTCAATATATTGAAACTGAACCAATGATTTTTGATCAATGTGATGTTAGAGAAAGAGATTATGAAAATCCAAAAAGAAATATGAAAAATAAAATACTTAAAATAAAATAATTGAAAAATATATAATTTAGTGTTATAATCTATTTATCAAGCGATGAAGGTATGATGGTAAAATACCGAGGCTATAAAAAAAGAGTGATTCTTCTAGAATAAATAAGGTGGAACCGTCCATATGGACCCTTATGTTGTTTTAGGAGTTTTTTATTTTAAGGAGGATAAAATGGAAAAAGAAATTACTATGGAAGAATTAACAAACTTCTGTAAAAACTATGGATTTATATTTCAAGGAAGTGAAATATATGGAGGACTTGCGAATACTTGGGATTATGGACCATTAGGAAGTAGACTTAAAAATAATATTAAAGATGCATGGAGAAAAAAATTTATTCAAGAAAGAAGTAATGCATATGAATTAGATGCTGATATATTAATGCATCCGAGAGTATGGGAGGCTAGTGGACATGTAGATTCTTTTGCAGATCCATTAACAGACTGTAAGAACTGTAAGACACGTCATAGAGCAGATAATCTAGTAAATGATTATACGCATACAAGTATTGGAGATACATTATCTAATGAAGAATTAATAAAATATATTAAAGATAATAATATACCATGTCCTAAATGTGGTAAATGTGATTTTACCGATATTAGACAATTTAAACTTATGTTTGAAACTTATAGAGGAGTAGTTAAAGATAATAAGTCAGTTGTTTATTTAAGGCCAGAAAATGCTCAAGGTGAATATGTTAACTTTTTAAATGTACAAAGAAGTATGAGATGTAAATTACCATTTAGTATTGGACAAATAGGTAAAGCATTTAGAAATGAAATTACGCCAGGTAACTTTACATTTAGAACTATTGAATTTGAACAAATGGAATATCAAACTTTTTGTAAAAAAGGAGAAGATAGTAAATTATATGAATACTTTAAAGATTATGGTAAGAAATTCTTTATGTATTTAGGACTTAGTGAAGATAAATTAAGATTCCATGATCATGAGAAACTTGCTCATTACGCTAAAGAAGCTTGTGATATAGAGTATAAGTTTCCATTCGGATGGGGCGAAATAAATGGTACTCATAATAGAACTGATTATGATTTATCAAGACATGAAGAATATAGTGGAATACAACAAAGATATTTAGATCCAGTTACTAATGAGAAATTTATTCCTTATATTATTGAATCAACATATGGACTTGATAGGACAGTTTTAGCAGTGCTATTTGAACATTATCATAAAGAAGTACTAGATAATGGTGAAGAAAGAGAAGTGTTAAAATTACCTACTTATTTAGCGCCATATAAAGTAGCAGTGCTTCCACTTGTAAAAAAATATCATAGTGAAAAAGCAAACGAAGTATATGAAAAATTATCAAAGAATTTTATGTGTACTTATGATGATACAGCATCAATAGGTAAAAGATATAGAAGAGAAGATGTTATAGGTACTCCATTTTGTATAACTGTTGATGATGAAACTATTAATAATAACACAGTAACAGTAAGAGATAGAGATACTATGAAACAAGAAGTAATAAACTTAGATGATTTAGTAAGTTATATTGAAGATAAAGTAAGATTTTAAAAAGTTCCTTAATGGAACTTTTTATTTTGATAAATTATTTTTAATATAAATTGGTTTGTTTTTAATTTCTTGATCTATAATATTATCATAAATATTTGAATATATATCTGTGACTCTTTTTTCTATTTCTAAAGCTTTATATTTTTTAGTATCATATTTATTCAAAATAGGTAGTTCAATACTATCTTTAATTTCATTTAGATAAGTTCTACCATTTTCATTGAATCCTAGTATTCTAATATATTCTAATTTTTTTATTTTGTCATTCTCTTCTTTAGTAAAAGAGCAAAGTATATGGTTTAACATTCTTGATATTCTGTTATATGTATATCTTTTAGTCTTAATATTCATTATAAGCTCATCAAGTGATTTTGATTTATTAATATACTTTTTTATTCTAACATTTAATCCCTCATCTACATCAACATATTTTTCTAAATCAGTTTCAGATATAATTTTATATTTTAAAAATTCAAAATATTTATTTTCTAAACTTTTATTTTTTAAAATATCATATGTTTCTTTAGGTACCTTGTCTTTTATATTTTTATTTTCTAATAATTTATTTCTTATATTTGATGCTGAAACTATTTTATTGTCTAGGTCTAAATCATGATAACTATTTGTTCTTTTTATATTAAATACTTCTATATTATAGTTATTATTTATTATTTCTTTTATGTAACTGATTGCCAATAGATCATTTGGCTCTTTAATATCATAATTTATTAATTCTTTTAAAGCGTTATTAAGAGAAGTAGGGTAATTATATCCCTCTTTCATATAAAATTTAACTTTATTATCAAATTCAATATTATTTATTTGTGTTTTAGCAGCATCTAATAATTTAGTAGTATCGTTGCTTTCACTTCCGAAACATAAATAATTTATATGAAATTTTTCTAATAATGAAACTCCATATTTAGCAAATGTATCACTACTTTGAGTAGAGTATACATATGGAAGTTCTATTACTATATCAACTCCATTTAATAAAGATACTTTTGTCTTTTCCCATTTATTTAATATTGATAGTTCTCCTCTTTGAGTAAAAGATGATGAAGTACATACAATTATAATAGAATTTGGATAATTTTCTTTTATTTTTTTAATTTGATAAATATGACCATTATGAAATGGATTATATTCTGCGATTATACCAATAACTTTCTTCATGACTTCTCCTTTTATCAATGAAATTATAGCAAAAATATACAAAATATTCAATTTTTAATACAAAATACAAGATTTTACTTGATATTTTTTCTATTTTGTGGGAAAATGTTAGAGCGAAGAGATAGTATTGATTGATCTTGATAATAAGGAGGAATAAAAATGAAATTAAATATTACTTTATTTGGTGCATTACCTTTTAGAAGAATTAGTAAGACTGCTAAAAGACAAAGAAGAACTCATTTAAAGAAAACTGCTCCAACTGTTGCTACTTGTAGTAATTGTGGAAATGTTTTAGCACCACATAGAGCTTGTACTAAGTGTGGATACTATAAAGGTAAAGCTGCTATAAAAGTTAAAGAAGAAACTAAATAAGTCACCATGTGACTTTTTCTTTTTAATTAAATTATCTTATGATATAATTTTATTATGGAGGTAGATATGGAAAAGTTTTTTGAAAAAATAACTAGTGGAGGAACTGACTTTTTAATTGATTTAATAGTATCTTTATTAATACTTGTTGTTGGTTTTAAGATAGTAGGAATGCTTGAAAAATCATTTAAAAAAGAACATAAGTTTTCTAAATTAGATCCAAGTGTTAAAAGTTTTATAGTTAGTTTTATAATTATAGGATTAAAAGTATTATTATGTATTATGGCATTAACTAATTTAGGTGTACCATCAGCAACTATAGTTACATTATTTGGTTCATGTGCTTTGGCAGTAGGTCTTGCTTTACAAGGTGGGCTTTCAAACTTAGCAGGTGGACTTATGATATTAATATTTAAACCTTTTAAAGTAGGAGATTATATTAAATCAAATAATTATGAAGGAACAGTTAAAAGTATCACAATGTTTTATACATGTTTAATTAGTATAGATAATAAAGTGTTGCAACTTCCTAATGGTAATTTATCAAATAGTGAAATAACTAATTATACAATGAATAAATTTAGAATGCTTGATATTAATGTTTCGGTATCATATGATTCAGATATTAAGAAAGTAAAAGAAGTTTTATCAGATATTGCTAATAATTATGATTTAATATTAAAAGATAAAGATATCAATATTAGATTAAAAGAAATGGCAGATTCGTCCTTAATATTTATTTTTAGAGCATGGGTAAATACTAAGGATTATTGGATAGCATATTATGATATTATTGAATTAATCAAAGAAACATTAGATAAAAATAAAATTGAAATCCCATATCCTCAAATGGATATACATATGAAAAAATAAACAAAGCGATTTGTTTATTTTTTTGTAAAATAATAAGTGTTATTCCTATTTATGACTGATATATATATAATAGGAGGAACCATACATCGAATGAAAATAGTAGAGTTGGACACAAAAATATTTAAGGGTAATAAGCCAATATCTTGGCATAAGATAGATAAAGATTATGTTTATAACAATCTAGCAGGTAAAACCATGACTATTTATAATGAAGACGGAAGCATAGAAGAGACAGACGTGCCCTCAGTTAAGGGACACAGTCAAAGAACAACTTTTTCTGATAAAAATATACCATTATTAATCATGATTGTCATTCTTAAGTATAAGAAATCATCATTCTTGTGAAATTAATTTTGAGCCTAGTTGGTTGTCGATCATTTGTAAATTGACTAGTGTTAAAAAAAATGATACAATTTTATCATGACAATAAAAGGAGTAAGATAAATATGAAGAAAAAAGGATTTACATTAGTAGAATTACTAGCAGTAATAGCAATTTTAGCAATATTAGTAATAATAGCACTTCCAAATGTATTAAAAATGTATAATAACGCAAAAAAGAATAGTTTCTTAACAGAAGCTAAAACACTAGCAAAAGATGTATCATCTAAGTATATAACAGAAAGCATGAAAGGTAATAAACTAACTACTATAAGTAATAAACAAAACTCACTTGATTTATCAGGAAGAAATATTGAATATGAATTCAAGTTAGACTCTAATGGTAAAATCAAAAGTATGATAGTATCAGATGGAACTTATTGTGTAGTAACTACTGGCGACTATACAAATTTAAAAACAAGTGATATAAGTGATAAATGTTCTCGTAGTGATCTTTATAAGCCTGTTGGCACGCTTAGTAAAAGATTCTACTCAATATCTGGTAATACTGATAGAACACTTGTAAACTCAATAACATTCTATAGTGATGGGAGAGTAATTGCTGATTCTGATAGTTATGATGTATCTGAAAAGCAAGATAAAAGCGTATTAATGTATATTAAGCAAAATAGCAATAATCTATATGATATATCAATTGTTGCTGATGGAATCATTGCATTTCCTGAAAATTCTAGATGTTTGTTTCAATTTGCACGTTTGGACAGCAGTACTGGTAAGTATTTGGGAAACTTACAAAAAATAGACTTTAATAATTCAATTGATACATCAAAAGTAACTGATATGAGTGCTATGTTTCAAGGGGGGCAAATGTCTACATTAGACTTAAGTGATTTTGATACATCAAAAGTAACTACAATGGGTTATATGTTTCGAGATTGTACTACACCAGAAATAAAAGGTTTCAATAAGTTTAATACGTCAAATGTGACTAATATGAGCAATATGTTTGACGGATGTGGGGCTGTTTCGCTAGACTTAAGTAGCTTTGATACTTCAAAAGTAACTAGAATGGATTATATGTTCGACAGAAGTGCTGCAACTGAAGTGAAAGGCTTAGAAAACTTTAGTACTAATAATTTGACCGACATGAGTAATATGTTTTCTTTTAGTAAAATCAAACAATTAAATTTAAAAAATTTTAATACAACAAAAGTAACTAATATGTCCGGAGCATTTTGGGGAGTTCAAGTTCCAACTTTGGATTTAAGTAATTTTGATACTTCAAATGTAACTGATATGAGTGAAATGTTTTTATATAGTAAAATTACTAAAATATTAGGCTTAAATAATTTTGATACTTCAAAAGTAACTGATATGTGCGGTATGTTCGACAAAAGTGAAGCAACAACACTAGATTTAAGTAGCTTTGATACTTCGAATGTTACCAATATGTCCTATATGTTTTTTGATAGCGCAGCAACGACATTGGATTTAAGTAGTTTTGATACATCAAATGTAATTTATATGGATGCTATGTTCGGCAATAGCAAAGCAACAACTGGATACGCTAGGACACAAAATGATGCTAATAAATTCAATAATAGTTCTGGTAAACCTTCTGGTCTTACATTTGTAGTTAAATAATTAATTATATGAAGTGAATTAATAAAAAGAGTTGCCTAATAATTTAAGCAACTTTTTTGATTGTAAAAACATCGCTATTATGTTATTATAGTATTGTGATAATATGAGTGAGAAGGAAATAATAAATGGTTTACTTAATGAATTAATTAAAACAATAAATGATTGTTATTTTTTGTATGAGTCTCATAAAAAAAATAATACTGTAGATGGTGTTGAAAGTAAAAATAATATAGTTAAATATAATGAATTTAAGCGTGTTTATGACATGATTAATAAAGTAAGTAATATAGATGGATTAAAAAGTATTATTACACTTTTAAAGTCTAATATTACATCTATAGTAACTAGACAAAATGAGATGGTTAATTTATTTAAAACTAGTACTACACGTGAGGATAAAATTAAATATAAGACTGAATCTGATAGGTTGACTTTTAAATATAATGTTCTTTGTGAACTTATTAGTTCTATTAAAAGTTATACTGATAAATATGATAAAAGTAAAGACTCTGTAAATAATAAAACTACTAAAATGAAATATAGTGATGGTGATGTTTTAAGTATTATTGCTATGCTAAATGAAATTAAGGATGCTAAAACAGATTTATATAGAAATGGTTCTACTTTAGAAAAGAGAAAAAGAGTATTTGACTTATGTAGCGAAAGAGAAAAAATAGTTGAATCTGTTCTTGGCTTTGATGGTATAAATGCGTTAGGGGAAATAGAAAGTATTGAGGATGAAATATATTCTAAATCATTTGTTAGTGAAAAAGAATATATTATTGATACGAATGGTTTTAAAGATAAACTTAATGGTATTATACGAGAACTTAGTGATACTATGTTTTATAATGAAGAAAGTGTAGCGTTTAAGAGTCAAACTGCTTTTAAATATAGAGATTTTCTTGATTATAAGATTAGGCAATATAAAAATTTATTATCTAGTGTAGGTGTTGATGGTAAAGAGTTATTAAATCTACTAAGTGTATACAATATAGATAAAAACTATGAAGAGTTTAAGAGTAAACATGGTAATGATTTGATTGGTTCAGATAAAACAAGTAAAATTACGTATTTTGACATAATGAATAAAATTGATGGTATGATTGATAAAATGGTTCATGATGGTAAAACTTTTATTAAAGAACATGATGGATTTATAAAAGTAGAAGACAGGGGTAGAAAAATAAGTGACATTATGGGAGAACTTCAAAGTAAATATGCTTCATTGTTTGATATGATGGTAGAGAGAAAAAATGAAATGACAATGTAATATAAATATATTGTCTTTTATTTTTTTTGAAATTATATTATAATTATAATGGTGATGAAAAATGAGTAAAGGAAAATTATATAAGATTGATAAAAATATGAATCCTAAAAGTGATACAACAACTTTTATAGTAAGCCTTGTTGTGTATGCGATTGTTTTAATGCTTGCGAATTCTTTATTTAAAAATATTTATGTAGAGAACTTTTTATATGCATTAATAGCAGCATTAATATTAAGTGCTTTAAATTATACTATTAAGCCTATATTAATATATTGGACTTTACCACTTAGTGTAGTAACGTTTGGAATTGCTTATCCTATTGTTAATATGATCATATTAAAGATATGTGATATTTTAATGGGTAGTTCATTTGAAATAAGCGGATTCTTTTCTACATTTATAATAGCAATATTTATAAGTGGTATGAAAATGTTTTTAGATAGTTTTATTACTAAAAATATAGGAGGAAAGTAATATGTCTCCTATTATTTTTACAGTGGGTTCTTTTGAGGTTAGATGGTATAGCGTTTTAATAACAATTTCTGTACTTATATCGTATTCAATGATTATTAGAGAAGGGGAAAGACTTAATATTAAAAAGGAATTTACTTTTAATCTGCTTTTTTGGACTTTAATATTTGGTATTATTGGTGCTAGACTTTATTATGTATTGTTTAATTTATCTTATTATTCTCATAATGTAGCTGAAATATTTAAAATATGGAATGGTGGGCTTGCTATAACTGGCGGTACTATTGCTGGACTTATAACCATACTTTTATATTGTAAAAAATATAAAGTTAATTCTCTTAAAGTACTTGATATAATAGTAGTTGCATTATTATTATCGCAAGCAATTGGAAGATGGGGAAACTTTTTTAACAGTGAAGCATATGGTATATCAGTTGAATATAAGACACTTGTTAATTTAAAAATAATACCTCAATTTATAATAGATAATATGTATATAAATGGTGCTTATCATTTACCTATGTTTTATTTTGAATCTTTGTGGTGTTTTTTAGGTTTTATTATTTCTTTAATAATAAGAAGAATGAGATACATTAAAGATGGCCAAATACTTTCATTTTATTTAATATGGTATGGTTTTGCTAGATTCTTTATTGAAATATTTAGAACTGATAGTTTAATGCTTGGAAGTATTAAAATAGCATGTGTAATGAGTGTGATTATGTTTATTACTGGTATTATTATAACTGTTATTCAAAATAAGAAACCTAAGTTAGATAATTTATATAATACTGGATTAAAAGAAGAAATTAGATTTTAAGGAGATAATATGTACGATTGCATAATAGTAGGAATGGGACCTGCTGGGATGAGTGCTGCTTTATATGCTAAGAGAAGTGGTATGAATACACTCATAATAGATAGTAGTGCCCCTGGTGGTTTATTAAATAAAATATCTATAGTTGAAAACTATCTGGGAGTTGGTTCTATTAGTGGAATAGATCTTGCACTTAAGATGTTTGAACATGTAAGGAGTGAAGAAATTCCATATAAAATAGAAACTGTAACAAGTGTTAAAAATAATAATGATTATAAAACTATATATACAACCAAAGGAGAATATAAAACTAAAACAATTATATTTGCAATAGGAAGAAAACCTAAAAGTAGTAGTATAGTTAATGAAGAAAAATATAAAAATAAAGGAATTAGTTATTGCGCTATATGTGATGCAGCTTTATATAAGGATAAAGAATTAGTTGTTTTAGGAGGAGGTAACTCTGCCTTTGAAGAAGCAATTTATTTAAGTGACTTTGCAAGCAAAATAACAATCATAGTTAAGAATGAAATATCTGCTGATGATGAGCTTATATGTGAAGCTAAAAATAAAAATATTAATATAATGACAGGCGTGTCAGTGAGCGAATTTATCGGTAATGATAAAATATCAGGAGTTTTATTAGACAATGGAAATGTTATTAATTGTTCTGGTGTGTTTATTTATTATGGATATAGTGCAGAAACATCATTTATAAGTAATTTAAATATAACAGATGATAAAGGATATATTGAAGTAGATAACAATATGAGAACAAACATAGATGGTATTTATGCATGCGGAGATATTATTAAAAAAAATGTATATCAAATAATAACTGCTTGTAGTGATGGGGCAATTGCAGCATTGAGTGCTAAAAAGTATGTTAGTAAGCATTAGGAGGGTTTATGCTAGTATATGGTAAAAATGTAGCGGTAGAAATACTCAAAGGTAATTATAAAATAAATAAAGTATTTCTTGATAAAAATTATAAAGATGAAGAGATGTTATCATTAATAGATAAAAAGAATCTTAAGAAGTTTCATATAGATAAAAATAAGCTTGATAAGATGTGTCAAAGTTCTACTAATCAAGGTATTGCACTTGATATAGAGGAATTTAAATATTATACTCTTGATGATATAGTAAATGATCCGAATTCTAACTTTATAGTGATGCTAGATAGAATAGAAGATCCACATAACTTTGGTGCGATTATAAGGACGTGTGAGTCTGCTCATGTTAACTATATAATAATACCTAAAAAAAGAAGTGTTACTGTTAATAGCACAGTTTATAAAACATCTAGTGGTGCGATATCAAATATTAAAATATGTGAAGTAGTTAATCTTAGAAATGCAATTGCTAAACTTAAAAGTTTGAATTACTGGGTATATGGCGCTGATATGAAAGGTAAAGACTATAGAACTATAGATTATAGTGGCAAAACATGTTTAATAATAGGTAACGAAGGACATGGGCTTAAACAAATAGTATCTGATAGTTGTGATGAAATTGTATCTATACCTATGAGGGGTAAAGTTAACTCATTAAACGCATCTGTCGCAAGTGGTATATTAATATATGAAATAGTTAAATATAAATAGGTGTATTATGGACTATAGAGAATTAAATGATAACGAACTTATTTATTTATGCAATGAAAATAATGAAGATGCAATTAATTTAATAATTAATAAATATAAAAGTTGTATTATAACTATTTTAAAAGAATATTTAAAAGAGTATAACATTATTGGAATAGAAATATCTGATCTTTATCAAGAGGGTTTAATTGGGCTTTTACATGCAATAGAGACATTTGATAAAAATAAAGAAGTACTATTTTATACATATGCATGTACTTGCATAAGAAAAAGCATTATATCAGCTATAAGATTAACATTTAGACAAAAAAATAGAATACTTAATAATTCTTATTCATTAGATAAATTATTTAATGAATCAACTAATAATTATTATGAAGTATTTAAAGATATGTCTCAGGAACCAAATAAGTTGCTTATAGATGAAGAAGAACAAAAAGATATGGTAAATAGACTTAAGAAAAGACTGAGTAAGATGGAATGTAATATTCTTGAACTTAAACTCAAAGGATTAAAAAATGCTGAAATATCTAGTCTTATAGATAAAGATAAAAAGTTTGTTGAAAATACAATGTTTAGGATAACAAAAAAATATAAAGAATTAATAAATCTATGATATAATTTTAAGTGAGGTAATATTATGTTTGATTATATAAATGGTATTGTTAGTAAGACAGTACTAAACTATGTAGTTGTTGATTGTAATGGCGTTGGATATAAAATATATACACCTAATCCATATAAGTTTAAGGAAGGACAAATGTCCAAACTTTATGTATACAATCATGTAAGAGAAGATGAAAATGCTCTATATGGTTTTAGTAGTGAAGATGAACGTGATTTATTTTTAAAACTTATTAATGTTAAAGGACTTGGCCCTAAAATGGCTATGCCAATACTAGCAACTGGTTCTATTAATGGAATTATAGATGCAATAGATAGAGAGAATATACTTTATCTTAAAAAATTTCCTAAGATTGGTGAAAAGGTAGCTAGACAAATAATTCTTGATTTAAAAGGAAAACTTGTTATGAGTGAGAATGCATCAGTTGATAATAGTGATGAATTAGTTCTTGCATTAGAATCTTTAGGATATAAGGCCAGTGATATAAAGGGTGTTGTTGTTAAAGTAGATAAGACTCAAGGAATAGAGGCCCAAATTAAAGAGGCATTAAAATTATTGTTGAAGTGAGGTTATTATGGTAATAGGAATTGATATGGATGATACTATTTGTTCTACTAATGAACTAATAATAGAAGTAGCAGATAAGTATGATAAAGAGGTACTAGGAGGTACTGGTGTTAAAGATGTAGAGGCATATGAATTTACTGATATGTTAGGATGGAATCCTGAGATGAAGGGACAATTCTTTAAAGATAAATTAGAATTCATTATGAGTAGTGCAACTATTAAACCAGATGCTCGTGAGGTTATTAATAAACTTCATGATGAGGGATGTAAAATAATTATAATTACATTTAGAAAAGCTAAATATTTAACTGATCCATATAAATTAACTGAAGATTGGTTAAAAAAAGAGGGCGTTAAATTTGATAAGATATATGTTGATACTGGCTCTAAAGTGGATGAATGTATGGAATCTAAAGTAAACTTATTTATTGATGATAAAGAAGATCACTGTGAAGAAGTAAGTGAAGCTGGAATAGATGTAATATTATTTACAAATGCATATAATCATGATGAAAAGAGATTCACTAGATTTGATAATTGGTCTGATATATATAAATATGTAAAGGAGAATTATAAATGGACGAAAGAATAGTTACAAATCATGAATTAGAAGCTGATACTTTTGAAAAAACTATAAGACCAGATTCATTTGATGAATATGTTGGTCAAACTGATGTTAAAGAAAACATTAAAGTTTTTGTATCGGCGGCTAGAATGAGAGGTACTAATCTTGATCATGTTCTTTTATATGGCCCACCTGGTCTTGGTAAAACGACACTTGCTCATATTATTGCAAATGAACTTGGAAGTAATATTAAAACAGCAAGTGGTCCTACTATAGAAAAGAGTGGGGATTTAGCAGCAATACTTTCTACGCTTGAGCCTAATGATGTTTTATTTATAGATGAAATACATAGGATTCCTAGATATATAGAAGAAATATTATATAGTGCGATGGAAGACTTTAAACTTGATATAATTATTGGTGGAGAAGGACAAAGTAGAAATATTAAAATAGATTTACCACCATTTACTTTAGTAGGTGCGACTACTAGAGCAGGAGATTTAACAGCTCCTTTAAGAGATAGATTTGGTATTATATCAAAATTAGAGTTTTATACTAATGAAGAGTTAAGTCAAATAGTTAAAAGGTCTGCAAGGGTACTTAATCTTGAAATTGAAGATGATGCTGCTTATGAAATAGCAAAAAGAAGTAGAAAAACACCTAGAATAGCTAATAGATTATTAAAAAGAGTTAGTGATTTCGCACTAGTTAATGGTGATGGTGTTATTAGTCTTGATATAGTTAAAACATCACTTAAAAGGCTTAAAATAGATGAATCAGGTCTTGATAGTACTGATATTGAATACTTAATGAGTATTATAAATAAATTTAATGGGGGTCCTGTTGGTATAGAGTCAATCGCATCATCTATTGGTGAAGAGGCCACTACCATAGAGGATGTTATAGAGCCTTTCTTATTGCAAGAAGGTTATGTTAAGAGAACTTCTAGGGGAAGAATAATAACTGAGAAAACATATAAAGAGTTTAAAATAAATAATCAGCAAAGTTTATTTGATTATTAAAAAAGATATTAATTTTGTTTTAATATCTTTTTAATTTGTCTATAACTAATATGTTTTTTGTTTTCGTTTATGAAAGATAAACTTCTAGGATCTATACTTCTTTCATAAAGATAATGAAATTTATTTTTACTAGTTAGCTTATATGATTTAAATGTTTCTAAATCTATATAACTACTTCCGACCTTATAAAATAGTCCCCATTTGATTAAAGATAGCTTATAATTAAAAATTTCTTCTCCATTTAATACATATCTTTCGATATCAGTTATTTCGACTAATCTACCATTATAAATATTACTGGTGTTCATATGCGTCCCCTCATTTGATTTATATTATAGCATTAAAAAATAATTTGTAAATAAAAAGAATTATTTTTTATATAATTCTTTTTTGTAATTATCAATTATTTCATCCATAAGTGTAATATAATCTTTTTCTTCTTTTCTTTCCTCATCAGTTAATGTATACATATCATTAATAGTAACTTTAGTTAATGAGTTAGATGAAATGAATTTTTCTTGTTCCTCAGTTAGCTTTTCATTTTCAAGAACATATATATATTCAATCTTTTTTGATTTGATAAGACTAGTTGCTTTTGCATAAGATTTATCTATTGATTCAGTATTTTTATCTATTGATATAACATTAATATTATATTTAGTTAAATAATTAAATACATCACTAGTAGCAAGTATAGTGTTATAATTACCATTTTTACCAATGTCATATAATTTTACATCTATTTCAGATACTTTTTCATTTAATGTTTTATAATTATTTTCTATTTCTTCTTTCGTATACACATTATCATTATATTCTATTAAACTTGATTTAATATTACTACAAAGCATTAGATAGTTTGATGGATCTAGCCAAATATTAGTGATATTTAAATTATTATCCATTCCTTTAGTTGCATCTATTAACTTTAAATTAGAATTAGCATTTAATAAGTCTTTAGCAAGATTAGCTTCTTTAGCAATACCTGAATATATAAATATTTCTCCATTTGAATAAATCTTTTTCTTTTTATCAGTCACTCCATAATCAGTAGTTGCATTGTCTGGATAAACACTCGATACTTTACTTTTAGTGCCATAAAGTACATTAGTTGCATACTCTATAGGATAGAATGTAGTATATACATATTTATCACTAAAGTCTTCATTTAAGTTACATCCACTTAGCATAAATATACATGTGCTTAATAAACAAAATAATTTCTTTTTCATATTTTTTCTCCTTCTGTGATAACAGGGTCATAACCAAACTTTCCAAAAGGATGACACCTTAATATTCTTTTAATTCCTTTAAATATTCCTTTTAATCCATATATTTCTAAACATTGCTTCATATATTCACTACATGTGGGAGTAAATCTACAGTATGAATGGCAATGAAGTGGTGTTATTTGATATAGATTAATTAATTTAATTAATATTTTAGTCATACTTATATTATATAATATTATTTAATAAAAATAAATAACAAATGCTAAAAAGTATGATATACTTAACACATAGGAAAATTACTTAAGGAGGAATCATGAAAAATATATTTAGCAAATATGGTATCACTATTAAAAATGAAAAATTATTAAAAGAAGCTTTGACTCATAGTAGTTATTCTAATGAGCATGGCGGGACTTGCTATGAAAGACTTGAATATTTAGGAGATGCCGTTTTAGAAATAGTGTGTAGTGAATATTTATATAAAAATACTAATAATCCAGAGGGCGAAATGAGCAGACTAAGAAGTTTATACGTGTGTGAAAATGCATTATATGAATATTCTAAATCAATTAATTTAAAAGACTATATATTATTAGGCAATGGAATTGACGAGGCTAATAAAACTATTATAGCTGATGTATTTGAAGCTGTTATGGCTGTTATATATTTAGAAAGTGGATTATCTACTGTAAAAAAATTATTTAATAGTCTAATAGTTCCTCATATTGAATCACATGATGACTTCTTAATGGATTATAAAAGTTTATTACAAGAATCTGTTCAGACAGTTAAGAAAAGCGTTACTTATAGACTTGTAGAAGAAAGTGGGCCTGCTCATTTAAAGAAATTTAAAGTAGAAGTTATTATTGATGGGCTTGTATTTGGAGTAGGAGAAGGTTCAACTAAAAAGAGCGCAGAACAACAAGCTGCGAAAGATGCTTATATGAAAAGAGCAAAATAAAAAATTAATATAAAGAAAAATTGTCTAACTCAGTAATGTTTTAGGTAAACAACCATTATTGGTAACACCCAAATTGTAAAGCAATATTCAGTTAGTTAAAAAGTAAAATGCAACTTTTTGAA
>ULMG01004570.1_pt1 | contig 36456 bp, 32 predicted proteins | sample 1951601 | NCBI WGS metagenome assembly ULMG01 (sample SAMEA4835545, study PRJEB28245) | human gut metagenome | biome: gut microbiome; material: fecal sample | place: Denmark | collected 2008
TGAACAAAAAAACAGTTAAAGATATAGATGTAAATGGTAAAAAAGTATTAGTAAGATGCGACTTTAATGTTCCAATAGATAGCGAAACAGGAAAGATTACAGATAATAGAAGAATTAGAGCAGCACTTCCTACAATACAATATTTACTAGATCATAATGCAAAAGTTATACTTTGCTCACATTTAGGAAGACCAAAAGGAGAATTTAATTTAAAATATTCTTTAAAACCAGTAGCAGAAGAACTTTCTAAATTATTAAACAAAGATGTAAAACTTGCAAAAGATGTTATAGGAGAAAGTGCAAAAGAACTTACATCTAATATGAAAGAAGGAGACATTGTATTACTAGAAAATGTAAGATTTCACAAAGAAGAAGAACAAAATGATCCAGAATATTCAAAAGCTCTAGCAAGCATGGCAGAAATATATGTAAATGATGCGTTCGGAACAGCTCATAGGGCGCATAGCTCAACAACTGGAGTTGCAGATTATTTGCCAGCAGTATCAGGATTTTTAATTGAAAAAGAATTAGAGTTTTTAGGAGGAGCATTAGAGAATCCTAAGCATCCATTTGTAGCAATACTTGGAGGAGCAAAAGTTTCAGATAAAATTGGAGTAATAGAAAATTTATTAGATAAAGTAGATACTTTGATAATTGGTGGAGGAATGGCATACACATTTTATAAAGCACAAGGTCATCACATAGGAACATCAATTTGCGAAGAAGATAAATTAGATTTAGCAAAAAGCATTTTAGAAAAAGCACAAAAAAAAGGAGTAAAACTATTACTTCCTGTAGATAACCATGTATCTTCTGAATATTCAAACAATGGAGAAGAAAAAATGGTTGATTCAACAGAAATTCCAGATGGATTTATGGGATTAGACATAGGGCCAAAAACAATAGAAAAATTTGAAGAAGCAGTAAAAGATGCGAAAACAGTAGTATGGAATGGACCACTTGGAGTTTGTGAATTTGATAAATTTGCAACAGGAACAAAAGCAGTTGCGACAATGCTTTCTAAATTAGATGCAATAACAATAATAGGTGGAGGAGACTCTGCAGCAGCAATAGAAAAATTAGGATTAGCAGATAAAATGACACATATTTCAACAGGAGGAGGAGCATCACTAGAATTCCTAGAAGGAAAGACTTTGCCAGGTATTGCATGCTTACAAGACAAAGAGTAAAAAACAAATGAAAATCAGCATCCTGCACATTTTTGCCTTCAATAAAAATCCTCAACGTACCTATGTACGCCTCCGGTTTTTATCTTGGCAAAAATGCACAATTTACTAATTTTGATTTGTTTTAAAGATATATGTAGGGGCGTATTGCATACGCCCAAAATGAAATGGAAAAATTAATATTGTAGGGGGCGGGTCCTGTGTCTGCCAGATAAGGGGAAAATATGGAAAAGAAAGAAATAAAAATTAGTCTAGGAACAGTAATATGTATTTGTATAATAGTAGTATTATTAGCTGTAATTGGCATATTGTATTTAAAAATGAAAAATATGGATAGCAAAGACACAGTAATTAAACAAGAAGAAATAAAAGAACAAGAAAAAGAAGAAAAAACAAATATTGATAAAAAGGAAGAAAATGAAACTAATGAAACAAATTTAATGCCTATATTTGAAATAGCAGAGGCATATGTGGAAGATGGCTATTTTTATTATTCAATTAATGGAGAAAATGCCAAAAAATATGAAGGACTTAGCAATGTTACAAAAGTTAAAGTTTTCAATATAGGAACAGGAATAAACGAAGTACCATTTTTAATTACAGAGGATGGAAAAGTATATGAAGTAAAAAAAGATTTAAATGGAAATATAAAAGCAGTAATATATAAACCATTAAAAAATTATAAAGTTGAAGATATTTTGGATAAAACAGGAGAAACAAAATCAATATTTAAAGTATTATTAAAAGATAAGACAATAAAAGAAATAGAAGTTGCTGAAATAGAAACAGAGGATATTTCAACAATTAAGAATAAAATAAAAGAATACATATTAACAGAGTTTGGGCCAAAAGGAAATATGGAAAACGTTACTATTAATGAAGTAAAAATATTGCCTAAGGAAGATTCTTCAAAAAACATGTATCTTGATGTTAACATAAAAAACAATGAAAACATTGTATATGGTTCTTGTATTTATTCAATAACATTAAAAGACCCAAGTAAATTAACTATGGAAGGAAGCAAATCGTCAGTAGATAAATTAGAAGGAAATGTATATACACTTGATGCAGACTTTACATATGATAAAACAACAAATAAAGTAAAATTTTATACATCTTATAGATTCGGAAATTAATAAGAAAAGAGGGGTAGTATGAGAAAAAAAGTAATCGCAGGAAATTGGAAGATGAACAAACTCCCAAATGAAGCAATAGATTTTATTATAGAGCTTGAACCATTAGTAAAAAATACAGAAAATGAAGTAGTTATATGTGTACCATATACAGATTTATTCTATTGCTTAATGCATGCACAAGGAACTAACATAAAAATAGGTGCACAAAATATGAATGCAGAAGAAAAAGGAGCATATACAGGAGAAGTTTCAGGTGAAATGCTAAAAGCAATTGGTGTAGAATATGTTATAATAGGACATTCAGAAAGAAGAGCATATTATAATGAAACAGATGAAAGTGTTAATAAAAAGCTAAAAAAAGCATTAAGCTTAGGGTTAAAACCAATAGTTTGCGTAGGAGAAAGCTTAGAAGAAAGAGAAGCTGGAAATGCAAAAGAAATAGTTACAACTCAAACAAAACTTGCATTAGATGGCTTATCTAACGAAGAAGTAGAAAAAACTATAATTGCATATGAGCCAATTTGGGCAATAGGAACAGGAAAAACAGCAACAAAAGAAGATGCAAATGAAACAATTAAATGGATTAGAGAAGAAATTGAAAAAATATATGGAAATTCTGTATCAGATAGTGTTATAATACAATACGGTGGAAGTGTAAAATCTTCAAATGCAAAAGAACTATTTGAAATGTCTGATATAGATGGTGGCCTAGTGGGCGGAGCAAGTCTAAAAGCAGACGAATTCGCAAAAATAGTAAATTACAAATAAAATATTGCATACGCCACTATAAATACAAACAAGAGAAACGGGGAAAATATGATGGATAAAAAATTAACAATGCTTATGATACTAGATGGATTTGGAATAAATGAAAACGAAAAAGGAAATGCAGTAAAACTTGCAAAGACACCAGTATTAGACAAACTAATGAAACAAAATCCAACAACAGTAATAAAGACTAGTGGATTAGATGTAGGATTACCTGAAGGACAAATGGGAAATTCAGAAGTAGGACATACAAACATAGGAGCAGGTAGAATTGTTTACCAAGAATTAACAAGAATTACAAAATCAATTGAGGATGGTGACTTCTTTAGTAATCCAGAATTAGTTGCTGCAATAGAAAACTGCAAAAAGAATCATACCAAATTACATATAATGGGACTATTATCAGATGGCGGTGTGCATAGCCACATAAGACATTTATATGGATTATTAGAACTTGCAAAAAGAAAAGACTTTGAAGATGTATATGTTCATTGTTTCCTAGATGGAAGAGATACTCCACCTGCATCTGGAGAAGGATACATAGCAGAACTAGAAAAGAAAATGCAAGAAAAAGGTGTTGGGAAAATTGCAACAATATCAGGAAGATATTATGCAATGGATAGAGATAACCGTTGGGACAGAGTAGAAAAAGCATATAAGGCATTAGTAAAAGGAGAGGGAATAAAAGCAAATTCTGCAATAGCTGGAATAGAAGAATCTTATCAAAAAGAAGTATTTGATGAGTTTGTAGAACCAACAGTAATATGTAATGATGGAAATCCAATAGCAAAAATAGCTAAAAATGATTCTGTAATATTCTTTAATTATAGAAAAGATAGAGCAAGAGAAATTACAAGAAGTTTAGTAGATAAAGAATTTGATAAATTTGAAAGAGAATATTTCCCATTATATTATGTATGCTTTACAACTTATGATGCTACAATAGAAAATGTTCATATTGCATTTAAAGAACAAGAACTAAAAAATACTTATGGAGAAGTAATTGCAAAAAATGGATTAAAACAATTAAGAATTGCAGAAACAGAAAAATATGCACACGTAACATTTTTCTTTAATGGAGGAGAAGAAAAACAATATCCAGGAGAAGATAGAATTTTAGTTCCTTCACCAAAAGTTGCAACATATGATTTACAACCAGAGATGAGCGCAATAGAAGTTACAGATAAAGTAGTAGAAGCAATAGAATCTAAAAAATATGATACGATAATTTTAAATTATGCAAATCCAGATATGGTAGGACATACAGGAGTTTTAGAAGCAGCAATAAAAGCAATAGAAACAATAGATGAGTGCGTAGGAAGAGTAGTAAAAGCAGTAGAAGATGTAAATGGAGTGCTATTAATTACAGCTGATCACGGAAATTCAGAACAAATGATAGACTATGCAACAGGAGAACCTCATACAGCACATACAACAAATCCTGTACCATTAATATTAGTTGGAAAAGATGCAAAGCTAAAAGAAGGACGTTTAGCAGACCTAGCTCCAACAATGTTAGATATATTAGAAATAGAAAAACCAGAAGAAATGACAGGTGAAAGCCTAATAGAGAAATAATAGGTATTAATTTTTAAAAAATATATGAAGCAAATTTTATGAACCACAAATCACAGCAAAGAATGAAGAATAAATAGTGAAGAGTACAAATTTGCTTCGCAAATTTGGAAAGGAGAATATACATGATTTATTCAAAAGAAGTAGAAGAAATGTGTCCAGTTGCAAAAGGAGTGGACCATGGACCAGCACCAATACCAGAAGAAGGTAAATGGGTAAAATCAAAAGAAATTAAAGACATTTCAGGATTAACACACGGAATAGGATGGTGTGCACCTCAACAAGGAGCTTGTAAATTAACACTAAATGTTAAAAATGGAATAATCCAAGAAGCTTTAGTAGAAACAATAGGATGCTCAGGAATGACACACTCAGCAGCTATGGCAGGAGAAATATTAGTAGGAAAAACAATACTAGAAGCATTAAATACGGACTTAGTATGTGATGCAATAAATACAGCTATGAGAGAATTATTCTTGCAAATAGTATATGGAAGAACACAATCAGCATTTTCAGAAGGAGGACTTCCAATAGGTGCAGGATTAGAAGACTTAGGAAAAGGAACAAGAAGCCAAACAGGTACAATATATTCAACATTAGCAAAAGGACCAAGATATCTAGAATTAGCTGAAGGATACATAACAGAAATAGGATTAGATAAAGATAACCAAATAATAGGATATAAATATGTAAATCTTGGTAAAATGATGGAAAACATCAAAAAAGGATTAGAACCTTTAGAAGCAATAGAAAAAGCAAGTGGTCAATATGGAAGATTTGATGAGGCAGTTAAAAAAATTGACCCAAGAAAGGAGTAATAAAAGATGGCATTATTTGAAAGTTATGAAAGAAGAATTGACCAAATAAAACCAATAATGGAAAAATACGGAATAAAAGATTTTGAAGATGCATTAGCAATATGCAAAGAAAAAGGATTTAATCCTTATGATATAGTAAAAGGAATTCAACCAATTTGCTTTGAAAATGCTTGTTGGGCATATACATTAGGTGCTGCAATAGCAATCAAAAAAGGTTGTACAAAAGCATCTGACGCTGCAAAAGCAATAGGAGAAGGACTTCAAGCTTTTTGTATACCAGGATCTGTTGCAGATGATAGAAAAGTTGGATTAGGACATGGTAATTTAGGTGCAATGTTATTATCTGATGAAACAAAATGTTTTGCATTTTTAGCAGGACATGAAAGCTTTGCAGCAGCAGAAGGAGCAATAGGAATTGCTAAATCTGCAAACAAAGTAAGAAAAGAACCTTTAAGAGTAATATTAAATGGTTTAGGAAAAGATGCTGCACAAGTAATATCAAGAATAAATGGATTTACTTATGTAAAAACAGATTTTGATTTCTTTACAGGAAAAGTAAATGTTGTAGAAGAAATAGCATATTCAGATGGAGAAAGATCAAAAGTTAGATGCTATGGAGCAAATGATGTTAGAGAAGGTGTTGCAATAATGTGGTTAGAAGATGTTGATGTTTCAATAACAGGAAACTCAACAAACCCAACAAGATTCCAACATCCAGTTGCAGGTACATACAAAAAAGAAAGAATAGAAGCAGGTAAAAAATATTTCTCAGTAGCTAGTGGCGGTGGAACAGGTAGAACATTACACCCAGACAATATGGCTGCTGGACCAGCTTCTTATGGTATGACAGATACAATGGGAAGAATGCATTCAGATGCACAATTTGCAGGATCTTCATCAGTTCCAGCACACGTTGAAATGATGGGATTAATAGGAATGGGTAACAATCCAATGGTTGGAGCAACAGTTGCAGTAGCAGTTGCTTGCGAAGAAGCAATGAAATAATAATAATAATAAAAACATTGAAAGAGCAGTTCAAAATAACTGCTCTTTTGTATTAAGTTGCTATAAATTGGGAATATATTAATATAAAGGAGGGATTTTATGAAAGACTATTTAGCAATCGAAGAAATAAAGGCTTTAGAGGTATTAGATTCTAGAGGAAATCCAACAGTGCAAGTTGAGGTTATTACAGAAGAAGGAACAAATGGAGTAGCAATGGTGCCATCGGGAGCATCGACAGGAAGCTTTGAAGCAGTAGAACTAAGAGATGGAGATAAATCAAGATATTTAGGAAAAGGCGTATTAAAAGCTGTTGAGAACATAAATAAAATAATTGCAAAAGAATTAGAAGGCATGAATGTATTTGAACAAGCAGAAATAGACAAAAAATTAATAGAAATAGATGGAACAGAAAACAAAGGCAAACTTGGAGCAAATGCAACACTTGGAGTATCATTAGCTGTAGCAAGAACAGCAGCAAATTCACTTGGAATGAGCTTATATAAATATATAGGTGGAGTGAATGCAAAAACATTGCCAGTTCCAATGATGAACATATTAAATGGAGGAAAACATGCAGATAATACAGTAAATATTCAAGAATTTATGATTATGCCAGTTGGAGCAAAATCATTTAGTGAATGCTTAAGAATGTCAGCAGAAATATATCATACATTAAAAAAAGTTTTAAAATCAAAAGGATTAGCAACAGGTGTTGGGGATGAAGGAGGATTTGCACCAAATTTATCAAGTGATGAAGAAGCCCTAAAACTTATAGTAGAAGCAATAAGTAAAGCTGGATACAAACCAGGAGAAGACGTAGTACTAGCATTAGATGTAGCTAGTACAGAAATGTATGATGAAGCTAAAAAAATAGGAAAAGAAGGATGCTATTATTTCTGGAAAACGGAAGAATTAAAAACAGAAGATGAAATGATAGAATATCTAGCAGATTTAGCAAATAAATATCCAATAATATCAATAGAAGATGGATTAGCAGAAGAAGATTGGGAAGGATGGAGAAAACTAACAGAAAAATTAGGAAATAAACTACAATTAGTAGGAGATGACCTATTTGTAACAAACATAAAGAGATTACAAAAAGGATTAGACAATAAAATAGCAAATAGTATATTAATAAAATTAAATCAAATAGGAACATTAACAGAAACATTGGATGCAATAGAATTAGCAAAGAAAAACGGATACACAGCAGTAGTATCACACCGTTCAGGTGAAACAGAAGATACAACACTTGCAGATGTGGCAGTAGCAACAAATGCAGGACAAATAAAAACAGGAGCACCATGCAGGACAGACAGAGTAGCAAAATATAACAGATTATTAAATATAGAAGCAGAATTAGGAGATTTAGCAATATATCCAGGAAGAAAAGGATTAAACAAATAAGATAAATTGTAATTTGTCGAATTGGGGGAAAAAGGGGTTTGACCCCTTTTTTCCCCAATTCAGCAAACTACAATTTGCAAAATTCTTGATTTATGCAAAAAAAGGTGTTATTATATTTATGCCAATAAAACAAATAGAAAGGATATATCATGCTAGAACTAAAAGATATATGTTTTACAAGAGATAATAAAAAAATATTAGATAATGTAAGTTTAAAACTAGATTCTGATAAATTTATAGTAATAACAGGCCCAAATGGTTCTCGGAAAATCTACGCTTGCAAAGATTATAATGGGAATTGAAAAACAAGATAGTGGACAAGTTATACTAGATGGAAAAGATATTTCTAAAAAGAAAATAGATGAAAGAGCAAAATTAGGAATAGCCTTTGCTTTTCAACAACCAGTAAAATTTAAAGGAATTACTGTATACGATTTACTAAAATTATCTGCTAAAAAAGAAATCACAAGAAAAGAAGCTTGTGAAATATTATCAAAAGTAGGTTTGTGTGCAAAAGAATATGTAGATAGAGAAGTAAATGCATCTTTATCAGGTGGAGAATTAAAAAGAATAGAAATAGCAACTGTTGCAGTAAGAGATTCAAAATTTACAATATTTGATGAACCAGAAGCAGGTATAGATCTATGGAGTTTTAACAGTTTAATAAAAGTATTTGAAGAAATAAGAAAAGAAACAAAAGGAACAACATTAATTATTTCTCATCAAGAAAGAATACTAAATATCGCAGATGAAATTGTTTTATTAAACAATGGACATATAGAAAAAATAGGCAAAAAAGAAGAAGTTATGTCTTCTATCTTAAAAACAGAAAAAAGTGATTGTTGTAAGTTAGGAGGAGAAAGCAATGGATAATGTAGATAAAGACTTACTAAAAGAAATCGCAGATATGAACGAAACTCCTAAAGGTGCATACAATATCAGAAAAAATGGACAAGGAATAGAAAGACAAGTAACTAAAAATGTAAATATAGTAACAAAAAAAGATAAACCAGGAATAGATATATTTGTTAAAGAAAATACAAAATATGAATTTGTTCATATACCAGTAATTATTACAGAGAGTGGACTAACAGATGTTGTATATAACGATTTCTATATTGGAAAAAATGCAGATGTAGTAATAATTGCAGGATGTGGAATACACAATGACCATCATAAAGATTCACAACATGATGGAATCCATAGGTTCTTTTTAGAAGAAGGAGCAAGAGTAAAATATATAGAAAAACATTATGGAGAAGGCTCTGGAAAAGGAAAAAGAATTTTAAATCCAGTAACAGAAGTAACATTAAAAGACGGAAGTTATATGGAAATGGAAACAGTTCAAATAAAAGGTGTAGACTCAACAATAAGAACAACAAAAGGAATACTTGGAAAAGATACAAATTTAGTAATATCAGAAAAAATAATGACACATGGAAAACAAACTGCAACAACATCATTTGAAGTTGAATTAAATGGAGAAAATGCAAGTACACATGTTACATCAAGATCTGTAGCAGTTGATAAATCAGTACAAGAATTCAAATCAAATGTAAAGGGAAATTCAAAATGTTTTGGACACGTAGAATGTGATGCAATAATAAAAGATAGTGCAAAAGTAATAGCAATACCAGAAATTATAGCAAACAATGTAGAAGCAAATCTAATACACGAAGCTGCAATTGGAAAAATAGCAGGAGAACAATTAATAAAACTAATGACATTAGGATTAAGTGAAAAAGAAGCAGAAGAACAAATAATACAAGGATTTTTAAAATAGAATACAAGGGGATGAATTTATCCCCTTACCTTAAATATTGGGGTGTCGCCAAGCGGTAAGGCATCGGACTCTGACTCCGACATTTCGTAGGTTCGAATCCTACCATCCCAGCCAAAATAAAGACTAGTTATGGCGAAAGCTATAACTAGTCTTTATTTTGGCTTAGATAGGAGGATTCGAAAAGGACGTGCCCGAAACAAAGTGAGGGTAAAAACAATCCCTTTGGATTGTTTTTAGGACGCGGCTTGCCGAATCCTACGCATATTGATTAGAACTAGTTATAACAGAGCTATAACTAGTCTTTATTTTGGTTTAGATAGGAGGATTCGAAAAGGACGTGCCCTATTTCCCAAATATAAAAAAATTACTAATGTAAAATATTGACAATTGTAAATAAAATATAGTATAATGAATATACTAATATAGATACTTTAAAAGTATCAAAAATGAGAGAATTCCTGCTTTAGTGGAAGATTAAAAATGAGAGAGTTCCTGCTTTAGTGGAAGATTAAAAATAGGGGGTTACTATTAAGTAGCCCTCTTTAATTTTGCAAAGGAGGAGCAATTAGTATCAAATATGTTTAAAGTATTAGAAAACAATGAAAATATAGATTATACTTTTTTTAAAGAAATATGTTGCAATTTTAAAAAACTAGAAAAAATCTATAAGAACTATAAATACTAATGTGTGTTCTCAATGCAAATTCACAATGTAAAATATTAACAATAAACGTCTACAAAAATATTGCTTTTATTTTTATGTTATGATAATATTTGTATGTAGTTTATTAACTAAAGAAAAAGGGGGATATAAGAATGGAAGAACAAAAGGAAGAAAAAAAACAATTAAGAATCAGCTTAGGAACAGCAATACTTTTATTCATTATAATACTGTTGAGTGTAGCAATAGTGGCTATGACAGTATATTTTAAAAGCGAAAAACCAAATACAATTGAAAGTAAAGTAAACAATACAGAAATTACAGATACTAAAAAAGCTTTTAAGTATGCACTTAAAGGTAATTCATTAGAAGATTTTGACTTAAGATTTTTGCAACTAGAAAATGAGAGAAAAAATAAAATATATAGTCCACTTTCTATTAAATATGCTTTGGCTATGTTGAATGAAGGAACAGAAGGAGAGTCTAAAGAACAAATTTCTAATTTAATTGGAGACTATAAACCTAACAAATATGTTAATAGTGCTAACATGTCATTAGCAAATGCATTGTTTATAAGAGATACATATAAAAATTCTGTAAAAGAAAAATTCGTTAATAATGTGAAAACTAAATATAATGCAGATGTTGAATATGATTCATTTACTTCAGCTAAAAAAATGAATTCATGGATTAGCAATAAAACTCTTAAACTTATAGATAATATGCTAGATGATTCAAGTGTGAATGAAGTAAACTTTGCACTTGTAAATGCAGTAGCAATTGATATGGAATGGAAAAATAAATTTTTAGATAATCCTTATGAGGTTAAATATGCACATGAAAATTATGGATGGAATGGGCCATCAGGATTATTATGGAATAACTTTAAAGATGTTGAAGATGAAATATCTGGTATGGGAATAATTGCTTCTGTAAACAATTATGATATTGTTAATACACTAGGAGAAGATAATATTAGAAAAACAGTAGGAGATGCATTTAAAAAATATTTAAGTGAGGATCCTTATGGAGATGCATCATATTATTTAGAAGGAAAAGATGTTGAAACTGCGGTAAAGGAATACTTGGACCAATATATAAAAGACATAAATAGTAATTATAAAAGGGAAGATACAAACACAGATTTTTATATTTATCAAGATGAAAAAGTAAAATCATTTGCTAAAGATTTGAAAGAATATAATGGAACAACATTACAATATGTTGCAATAATGCCAACAGAAGATTTGGATAAATATATAAATAAGGTTACAGCAGAAGACGTTAATAAAATAATAAATAGCTTAAAAGAAATAAAAAGAGAAAACTTTAAAGAAGGAGTTGTTACTCAAATAGTAGGTTATATTCCTAAATTTAAATTTGATTATGATTTAAACCTTGTTAAAGATTTAAATGATATGGGAGTTAAAGACGTATTTGATAAAGAAAAGGCTAATTTAAATGGTATTACGGAAGAGAAAACATATATAAGCCAGGCAAAACACAAAGCGAATATTGAATTTACACAAGATGGAATAAAAGCAAGTGCAGCAACATTTGCTATGGGATCAGGAGGAGGAGAAAGCTTTGATTATTTATATGATGTGCCTGTGGAGAAAATAGATTTAACATTTGATAAACCATATATGTTTATTGTAAGAAACAAAGAAACAGGAGAAGTATGGTTTGTTGGAACAGTATATAAACCTTTATCAGCTAAAGAAGAAAAAATAGAAGAAAAAAATTCCGAATCTATATATAATCAATTCCGTTATTCTAATTATTTCAAAGGTATTAAATAAAAAACATGTTAAAATAAATGTTGATATGTGACAATAAGCGTAAATTCAGGTGAGAATTTGCGCTTATTTTTTTGCATTATGACTAGTTGAATTTTGAGCAATTTAATGATAAACTACTTAATGAAGAGCGAAGGCTCAAATTATTTATTACAGGAGGATAATAGGCATGAAAGTAACTTTGGAAGATGGTCGGGAAATATTAACCATAAGAGTTGATGGCAAGGAAACAAACCTCACAGAGGAAGAAGTTTTAGAAATAGTTAAAAACTATATTTCCAATCGAGAAAAAGAAAGAAAAGCTAAAAAAGCTTTAGAAGATGTGTTAGATTAATTGACAAAATCCAAAGCTAAAAAACAAGGAAAGCACTTGAATAAGCGCTTTCCTTGTTTTTGTTGAATAAGTATAAATATTTAATACTTTTTTATTGCTTTTTTAATTTAATGTGATAAAATAAGTATGAAAAGTATAACAAATTATACAAGGAGGATTTTATGAGTAAGGATAAATATGTTGGAATTAGTAAAGTTGGAGAAAAAGGACAGATAGTTATTCCAAAAGAAGCAAGAGATATGTTTGATATAAAACCAGGAGATTCGGTAGTGGTTTTATGTGATAAGAAAAAAGGAATGGCAATAGTTAAAGCTAATGTGTTAGAAGAAAGTATTGATAAATTTATTCCGAAAGGAGACAAATAATATGAATGCAATTGAAATAAAAAATTTAACAAAAAGATTTAAAGACAAAGTTGCAGTAAATAATATTAATTTAGAAGTAAAAGAGGGAGAACTGTTTGCTTTATTAGGAACTAATGGCGCTGGAAAAACTACAACAATAAAAATGATGTCAACATTAATAATGCCAACAGATGGAGAAATAAAGGTATTAGGATATGATACAAAAAAAGACTATATGAAAATTAGAGAAAAATTAAATGTTTCACCACAAGAAACAGCAATTGCTCCTAATTTATCAGTTAAAGAGAACTTAGAATTTATGGCAGGAGTATATAAAATTAAAGACAAAGAAACAAAAATAGATGAACTAATAAAAATGTTTAAATTAGAAGAAGTATTAAAGCAAAAAGCAAAAACATTGTCAGGAGGCTGGCAAAGAAAAGTTTCAATAGCAATAGCTTTAATAAATAATCCACAAATATTATTTTTAGATGAACCTACCTTGGGACTAGACGTTATTGCAAGAAAAGAATTATGGAAAATAATTGAAAGTTTAAAAGGAAAAGTTACTATAATACTAACAACACACTATATGGAAGAAGCAGAAAGCTTATCAGATAGAATTGCAATAATGAATAAAGGAAATATAGTTCAAATAGGAACAGCAAAAGAACTTATAGAAAAAACAGGAGCAAAAAACTTTGAAGATGCTTTTGTAAAAATTGCTACTGGAGGTGAATTGTAATGAGAACATTGAATTTTGCCAAGAGAAATTTTAAAGAAATTATAAGAGATCCATTAAGCATTATTTTTGCAATAGTTTTGCCATTATGTTTACTATTTATATTTCAACAATTTAAAATACCAAATGATGCATATAAACTAGAAAACTTCACACCAGGAATTATGATATTTAGTTTTTCATTTATTACACTTTTTACAGCTATGCTAATTTCAAAAGATAGAACAACATCACTTCTTACACGATTAGGAATAAGCCCAATGAAGCCAATAGAATACATATTAGGGTATATGATTTCATTTATACCAATCATTCTATTACAAAATATATTATTGTTTATAATAGCAATATTTTTAGGATTACAATTTAGCATAAATATTATATGGACAGTTTTAGCATCAATCATAATAGCAGTGCTATTTATTGCAATGGGAATACTAATAGGAAGTTTAGTTTCAGATAAAGCAGCATCAGGAGTTTCAAGCATAATAATTCAATTAGTATGCTTTACAAGTGGTATGTATTTTCCAAAAGAAATGTTAGGAGATACATATGCAAAAATCTGTGAGTTTTTACCATTTGACTCTGCATTAACAATTACAAAAGGAATTTTAAATAACAATATAGAAACAATAACAATACAAAATATAATTGTATTTTGTATATATACAATTATAATACTAGCATTAGCAACAAGAATGTTTAGAATAAAAATGAAAAGTGACAATAAATAGTATTGACATGAAGAAAAAAACATATAAAATAATGATTGTAGAGGCATATTGTATATGCCAAAGAACAATATTTACTCAATGCTGTTGTCTGGGGGACCGCCCAAGGCTATGCGTACTATTTTAAGTTTTATTTATAAGTGATATAAGTAAAATATAAAAATTAAGGAGGTATTTTTGAGAAAATTAAGATTGGATCTCGGAGTAATCTAAAAGAAAGATTATGAGGAGGTAAAAAAATGAATATAGAAGATTATGGTTTTAAAAAAGAAAATTATATAATAAATGGAGCAGGAATACCTGCAAGAATAATAACAACATATAGAGATAGATATGAAATTGCTTGCGACAAAGGAAAAACTTTTGCAAGACTAAAAAAGGGCAGTTATTATGATAATCCAAATTCAATATATCCTACAATAGGTGATTTTGTTTTAATAGAATGGAATGATTCAGGTGATAGCTTAATTTTAGAAACACTAAAAAGAGAAAGCTCATTTTCAAGAGCTTCTGCTTCAGCAGATAGAAATCATGAGCTACACAAACAACATGAACAGCTAGTTGCAGCAAATTTTGACTATGTATTTATAATGCAATCTTTAAATGATAATTTTAATATAAGAAGAATAGAAAGATATTTAAGTTTAGCGTGGAATTCTGGTGCGATACCAGTTATAATACTTACAAAATGTGATTTGGTAGAAAATTATAAAGAATACATTTCAGAAGTAGAATATGTTGCAATAGGGGTAGATGTACATGCTATAAGTTGCAAAACAAAAGAGGGGCTAGAAGACTTAAATAAATATTTTCAAAAAGGAAAAACACTTGTATTTCTAGGCTCATCTGGAGTGGGAAAATCAACTTTGGTAAATGAACTTATGGGAAAAGAAGTAATGAAAACAGGCGAAATAAGAGAAGAGGATTCAAGAGGAAGACATACTACAACAAACAGAGAATTACTAATGTTACCAAATGGAACAATGATAATTGATACACCAGGAATGAGAGAACTTGGAATGTGGAATTGTGAAGAAGGACTTGATAAAACTTTTAAAGATGTAGAACAATTCTTGGGTACTTGTAAATTTTCAGACTGTACACATACAAATGAGCCAGGCTGTAGAATACTAGAAGCAATAAAAAATGGAGAACTATCTCAAGAAAGATACAATTCTTATTTAAAGTTAAAAAATGAAGCAAAATATAATAGTGACAGCGAAGCTTATTTAAAAGAAAAAAGAGATAAATTCAAAGAAATTTCTAAAATAAACAAGAAAAATAAAAATAGTATTTTGTAGAAATAAAGAATGAAAATGGCTAAAATAAACAAAATAAATACTTTCAAGCCTAAAAGGAAACGAATAAAAGAAAATTTGTAGGGAGGCTACTTTGGGTGCCCTACAAGAAAGAGGGGGACTATATGAATTTAGTAATCGGATTAGCAATACCATTTTTAGGAACAACTTTAGGAGCTGCAATGGTATTTTTAATGAAAAACAAAATGAATTCTAAAGTAGAAAAACTATTATTAGGATTTGCTTCTGGTGTAATGATTGCAGCTTCTGTATGGTCTTTACTTATTCCATCAATAGATATGGCAGAAGGACAAGGAAAAGTAGCGTGGATTCCTGCAGCAATAGGTTTTATACTAGGAATTGTATTCTTACTAGTACTAGATAGTGTAATACCACATTTTCACTTAAATAATGGAAAACCAGAAGGAATAAAAGCAAAATTAAAGAAAACAACAATGATGGTGTTTGCGGTTACACTTCATAATATACCAGAAGGAATGGCTGTTGGAGTTACTTTCGCAGGTGCTCTTATAGGAAATGCAGGAATAACAATGGCAGGTGCTTTTGCTTTAGCAATAGGAATAGCAATACAAAACTTTCCAGAAGGAGCTATTATATCAATGCCATTAAAAAGTGAAGGAATGTCAAAACCAAAAGCTTTTTTATATGGAACTCTTTCTGGCATTGTAGAGCCAATAGGAGCCATTATTACAATATTTCTTACAAATGCTATAGTTCCAATACTTCCATACCTTTTATCGTTTGCAGCAGGTGCAATGATATATGTGGTTGTAGAAGAACTAATACCAGAATCTCAATCTGGAGAACACTCAAATATTGGAACAATAGGAGTTGCAATAGGATTTGTAATTATGATGATTTTGGATGTAGCATTAGGATAAGCGAATTAAACAGAAGGCAGTATTTAAAAATACTGCCTTTTATGATATACTTAAACACATTAAATTTAGAAGGGATTGAAAAATATGAAAATAATGTGTATATCAGATATTCATGGAAATATAGAGTGCTTAGAAAAAGCAATAGAAAAATTTGAGGAAGAAGATGCAGAAAAACTAATTATACTAGGAGATTTTTCTTCATATTATTTTTCATCAAGTGATTTTGAAGTAGCAGAAATACTAAATAATATGGCAGGCTCTATAATTGCAGTAAAAGGAAATTGTGATAATTCTGAAATTGATGGTATTTTTAACTTTGGCTTAACATATATAAGAAATATAACAGTAAATAATGTAAAAATTACATTAACACATGGACATATATATAATAGAAATAATTTACCAGAAGAATGTGGTCAAATATTTTTATATGGACATACACATGTTGGAAGCATAGAGAGAATAGGCGATAGAATAATTGCAAATCCAGGATCAATATCAAAACCAAGAGGAGGAAGTTGCAAAAGCTATATAACAATTGATGAAGAAAATATAACCTTAAAAAAATTAGATGGAGAGGTTATTAGAAAAATTAATATAAATAACACTTACCACATCAATTAAATAAATAAAGAAAAAAATCAAAAACACTTGATTAATGAAGAAAAAAACAATATAATGTATGCGTAATAAAATTTTAAAGGAGGAAAACCTATGAAAGAGTTTTTTAAGCATTATGGTCAGACAGTAATATTGCTACTTTCTATAATTATAGGGGCAATAATAGGTTTAATATGGAAGGAAGGTGCAACAGTTTTAAGTCCATTTGGAGACATTTTCTTAAACTTGATGTTCGTTATAATAGTACCATTGGTATTCTTAACAATAAGTACATCAATTGCAAGAATAGAACAGCCAAAGCGTTTAGGCAAAATAATGGGTTCAATAGTTTTAGTAATTGTAATAACATCAATTATTGCAGTTTTAGTAGGGCTATTAAGTACATTTTTTGTTAAACTTGTGAATGTAGAAGATGGCAAAGCTATACTAGAATCATTAGAAAATAGCAGTGAAGAAGTAGAAGCTGAAGAAGCTGAAGAACTAAACATACTTGAAAGAACAGTATCTGCAATAACAGTTTCAGATTTTAGTGGATTACTTTCAAAAAATAATCTAATAGCGCTTGTTATATTCTCAATACTATTCGGATGTGCAATTAAGATGTCTGGTGAAAAAGGAAAACCAGTTCAAGATTTTCTTGAATCAGCAACTACTATAATAATGAATTTATTAAATATTGTTATGTATTATGCTCCAATAGGATTAGGATGCTATTTTGCAGCATTAGTTGGAAGCTTTGGAGCAAACATTGCTTTAGGATATGCAAAAACATTTATTATATATTTAGTAGTATCAGTTTTATACTATTTTATAATGTATACAGTTTATGCATTTATTGCAGGTAAGAAAAAAGGCGTTAAAATATTTTGGAAAAATGCAATACCACCTACAGTAACAGCACTTGCAACATGTTCAAGCGCTGCTTCAATACCAGTAAATATGGAAGCTACAAGTAACATGGGAATATCAAGTGATATAGCAGAAACATCAATACCACTAGGAACAAACTTACATAAAGACGGAAGTATAATTGGATCAGTATTTAAAGTTATGTTTTTAGTTTGCTTATTTGGAACAAATATAGCAACATTTGGTGGAGCTATGCAAATATTATTAGTTTCATTAGTAGCTACATTATTAGTTACAGCAGTTCCAATTGGTGGAGGAACAATATCAGAAATGATGATATTAAGCATGATGGGATATCCAGTAGCAGCATTACCAATACTTACAATAATAGCAACAATTATAGATTGCCCAGCAACAGTATTAAATGTTGTTGGAAATACAAGTTCAGCAATGCTTGTATCAAGAATAGTAGATGGCAAAGATTGCTTAAAAGAAGAAAAATAATAATTGAATATATAAATAAAAATAGAAAGTTACATTGTAACTTTCTATTTTTTCCTTTTAAATTTTAATGTTGACCACAAAATAATTGCAAGTTGAGCAGGAATGCCCAATATAAACAATTGCCAAAGGTTAAACTTAATCAAACACAAATATATACACGCTAATATACTCCAAACAAAAAACGAAACTATAATATAATTATTTCTTTTGTTTCCCCAAAGACTATTAAAAATCAAAAACATAAGTATTGTTAGAGGAATACTAATATAAAATACATACCACACATAAATACCTTTAAAGATTGAAACTAAACTAAAAACTATTGTTGATATAATCCATATAGGACAAGCAGATAGTAAAGAAAGAGAAACTTTATTAAGACTGCTTGATTTAATTTTGTTTTCTATTACAATCAATTTTTCGTTTTCTAAGTGCTCATTTAAAAGATAATCTATATTTACTCCAAAAAAATCTGCAATTTGTTTTAGAACTACAACATCTGGAATAGATTCTGCTCTTTCCCATTTTGATATTGCTTTATCAGAATAATTAAGTTCTTTTGCAAATTCTAACTGCGTTAAATTTTTTGATTTTCGAAGATTTGTTATGTTATTTGCGATAATTCGCTTTAAATCATTCATAAAGCTACACTCTCCCAACAATTCTACTGACGGTAGAATTGGAAATTAAATACTCTACCAGTATAGCATAAAAGTGTAGAAATAGCAATACCAACAAATTCTTGACTTGCTTAATAAAATGGTGCTAAACTATTGAAAGTAAAAAATACAAAGAACAAATTTGGAGGTAATAAAAAATGAAAAAATTAAACAGCGAAATTTACAAGATTGATGAGATATATAATTTTAGAGATTTGGTAAATCATAGTGCTAGTAAATATTCCAATAATGTAGCATACAAATTTAAGAAAAATTTAGGAAAGCCAAATCAAAAAATAGTAGAAAAAACATATAGTCAAATAAAAGAAGAGATAGAAGCTTTTGGAACAACACTTTTAAAAATGGGACTAGAAAATAAAAAGGTAGCAGTTATAGGAAATAATAGATATGAATGGTGCGTTACTTATTTAACGGTTACAACATCAAATATGGTAATTGTTCCATTGGATAAAGCATTACCAGATGCTGAAATTAAAAGCTTAATAAAAAGAAGTAAAGCAGATGCTGTTGTATATGAGAATAAATATAGTAAAGTTTTTGAAGAAATAAAACAAGAAGATACATCTTTGCAATATTTTATAAATATGGACTTAAACAAAGAAAAAGATGGTATATTATCTTTTAATGAATTAGTAGAAAAAGGAAAAGAAGAAAGAAAAAACGGAAACAAAGCATATGATGAAGTAAAAATAGATAATGAGAAAATGAGTGTTTTAATATTCACATCAGGGACAACAAATACAGCAAAGGGTGTAATGCTTTCTCAAAAAAATATAACATCTAACATAATGGCAATGGCTAAAATGTCAAAAATGTATCCAAATGATGTATTATTATCTTTCTTGCCATTACATCATACTTTTGAATGTACAATCACATTTCTATATGGATTTTATAGTGGAGCAACAGTTGCTTTTTGTGATGGATTAAAATATATTGCAAAAAACTTACAAGAATATCATATTAGTGTATTTGTAGCAGTACCTTTAGTGCTAGAAACAATATATAAAAAGATACAAAAAGGAATAAAGGATCAAGGCAAAGAAAAAGTTGTAAATACAATGAGCAAAATTGCAAACTTTTTATTGAAATTCCATATTGATATAAGAAGAAAAGTGTTTAAATCAGTTTTAAACCAATTAGGAGGAAATTTAAGAATAGCTTACTTTGGAGCAGCTGCGATGGATAAAAACGTAATAGAAGGATACAACAATTTTGGAATAGATACTGTACAAGGATATGGACTAACAGAAACATCTCCATTAGTTGCAGCAGAAACAGACAAAGAACACTGTCCAGGAAGCGTTGGAATGGCTCCATTCAATATTCAAATAAGACTAGAAGATGTTGATGAAAATGGTGTAGGAGAAATAGTTACAAAAGGACCTAATGTAATGCTTGGCTATTATGAAGACGAAGCAGCAACAAAAGAGGTTTTAAAAGATGGATGGTTCCATACAGGAGATTTAGGATATTACAATAAGGATGGATACTTATTTATAACAGGAAGAAAAAAAGAAGTTATAGTACTAAAAAATGGAGAAAATGTTTTCCCAAGCGATATAGAATTTTTAGTAAATAAATTACCTTATGTAAAAGAAAGTATGTTGTTCCCAAGAGAAAACTCAAAAGGAGAAATTGCTTTGGGAATAAAAGTAGTATATGATGAAAATGAGATAAAATCTCATTTTGGAGACAAAACAGAAAAAGAATATAAAGACTTAGTATGGGAAGATATTAAAGAAATAAACAAAAATCTATCACAATTCAAAAGAATAAAAGAATTGATTCTAACAAAAGAAGAATTAGAAAAAACAACAACACAAAAAATAAAAAGATTTAAAGAAATAGAAAAAATATTAAAAAAGTAAACTAAAAGCAAGGAATTAAAATTCCTTGCTTTATATATACAGAGGGGTTGTATTAAATAAATATTAACACATTACAATATAATTATAACACAGTTTACATAAAAATGCAAATTGTAATTTATTTAATAAATTTAAAAAAACCCTTTTCTTTATATAATCATGTATGATAGAATAATAACGAAAATTTAAAGGAGTGTGTTTTATGAAAGACATAGCATATAAAAGAGTACTATTAAAGCTAAGCGGAGAAGCTTTGGCTGGAGAAAGAAAAAATGGAGTAGATGCAGAAACTTTAGGAAAAATATGTGACAAAATAAAAGAAATAGTAGATATGGGAGTAGAAGTATCAATAGTAGTTGGAGGAGGAAACTTCTGGAGAGGAAGATATGGACATCAAATGGAAAGAACAACATCAGACTATATGGGAATGCTTGCAACAACAATTAATGGATTAGCTCTTCAAGATGCATTAGAAGCAAGAGGAATATACACAAGACTTCAAACTGCAATTGAAATGAGAGAAATAGCAGAACCATACATAAAAAGAAAAGCAATAAAACATTTGGAAAGAGGAAGAGTAGTAATATTCTCTTGTGGTACAGGGAATCCATACTTCTCAACAGACACAGGAGCAGCACTAAGGGCAGCAGAAACAGATTCAGAAGTAATATTACTTGCAAAAACAATTGATGGAGTATATTCAGCAGATCCAAAAGAAGATCCAAATGCAATAAAATATGACGAAATATCATATTTAGATATATTAAATCAAGACTTAAAAGTAATGGACTCAACAGCAACATCACTTTGCAAAGATAACCATATACCATTAGTAGTATTTGGAATAGATGACCCTGAAAATATAGTACGTATTATAAAGGGCGAGAAAATAGGAACAATAGTAAAATAAAGGAGAGAATTTTATGGAATTAAATCATATTGAAGAAAAAATGAATAAAACAATTAGTGTTTTACAAGAAAACTTTTCAGAAGTAAGAGCAGGTAGAGCAAATCCTGCAATATTAAATAAAATAAGAGTAGACTATTATGGAACACCAACACCAATTAATCAAGTAGCAGGAATATCAGTTCCAGAAGCAAGATTAATAGTAATACAACCATGGGATATAAGCTTATTAAAAGAAATAGAGAAAGAAATCTTAAAAGCAGAAATAGGAATAAATCCAAATAATGATGGAAAAGTTATTCGTTTAGCTTTCCCAGAACTAAATGAAGAAAGAAGAAAAGAACTAGTAAAAGAAGTTAAAAAAATGGCTGAAGACTCAAAAGTATCAATTCGTTCAATAAGAAGAGAAGCTATGGATGAAGCAAAAAAACTACAAAAAGATAACCAAATGACAGAAGATGAATTAAAAGGAGCAGAAGACAAAATACAAAAATTAACAGACAATAAAATAGCAGAAATAGATAAAATATTAGCAGAAAAAGAAAAAGAAATAATGAGTGTATAATAAATTAATTCACTTATAACAAAAGATAAAATATAAAAAGAACAAAATGGATTTTACGCCTTTTGTTCTTGCCGATTTGAGTTTCCAAATGAAATGGGAAAATCTCAAAGGTAATAACGATTATAAAAATAAAAATACAGAAAAAAGTGCTTTTGTTAAAAAGCACTTTTTGCATTTTGTGAACCAAAAGCAAAAATAAATACTCTAATATGTAGTGGAGGGATGAAATGTCTAATATAAAACAAGCAATGAAAGGTGATAAACAAGCATTTGTTAAAGTAATAGAAGAACACAAGCTCGCTTTATATAAGGTTATGAAAGCTATTTTGCAAAATGAAGATGATGTATGTGATGCAATGCAAGAGACTTTAATTAACATATATAAAAATATAAGTAAATTACAGAGCGAAAGATATTTTAAAACATGGGCAACAAGAATAGCAATAAATGAATGTTATCACATAATTAAAAAACAAAAAGTTAATCAAGATAAAATTGTAAAAATACAAAACAATACTTCAAATGAAGACATGACTTTGAATAAAGAAATAGAAAAAACAGACATAGAAGTAGCAATTTCAAAACTTGATAAAGAACTAAAAATAGTAGTAGTAATGTATTACTATAATAATTTAAAAGTACATGACATAGCAGAAGTACTAGAAATCCCAGCAGGTACAGTAAAAAGCAGATTGAGTAGGGCTAGAGAGAGTTTATATCAAAATTTAAAACCAGAGGAGGTGAATGTTAATGAAGAATAAAGACATAGATAATTTTATTAGAGAAAAAGCAAAAGAAGATCAAAAAATTTCTAAAAGAGCAGAAGACGTGATTAAGAAATTTGAGAAAAATGTAGTACTAGAAGGAGGTGAACAGATGGAAAAAAGAGTAGTTACAATAAGCTTTGGAAAGTTTGTAACAATAGCTGCAAGTTTGGTTATAGTAGGATTCCTTGGAATAAATTTATATGCGCAATCAAATGGAAAGATGAGTGCAATATCTTCAATACAAGCATTATTTAAAAACGAAGCAAGAATAGATCTAGATGAAACAGCCAAAAGCCTATTTGAAAGAGCTTTTTATGCAGTAAAAGAAACAAATATTTACGAGATAGATGCAAATGAACCAAAAATATACAATAAAAATAATATAGTTTATGTAAAAACAATTAAAAAATACAATAGAGATGAATTAAAAGAAAGATATAACACAATTTTTGATGGAGAAGCACTAGATAAAATAGTTGATGAACTATTTTGTGATGTAGACGGAATGACATATCAAATTGCAACATCAGGAAAATCATATTGGATAAAAAACTCAAAAGTGGAGAATATAAAAGAAGAAGATGAAGAAATAACATATAAGGTAACTTATGAAGAAGAATGTGCTGAAACTACAAAAACATGCGTGATGAAAATAAGAAAAGAAGATGATGGCTACAAAATAGTAGAGACAGAAGATTTAAATGTACTTGGAGAAAATAGCAAACAAACAGAAATTACAGAAGATACAAATTCAAAGGAAGACGAAAAAATAACAGAAGATACTGCTAAGAATAATACAAATGGTGGTTCAAATGATAGTAATGCAATTGCAACAAATTTGTGTGGAGATGTAAATTGTGATGGAATAGTTAACGGAAAAGATTTAATTGCATTGCAAAAATACCTACAAGGAAACAAGACTCTGTCAGAGCAAGGTAAAGAAAATGCTGATACGAATGATGATGGAATTGTTGCAGAGGCAGATGTGGAAATTTTAAGACAATACTTAGCGGGAAACTGTGATAGATTACCAAATAGAATTTCAAAAGAGAAATTTATAACTAAAGATATTCCAGGAATGAAAATAAATTATCCAACCAGTTGGAAAGTAACAGAAATAAATAAAAACAAATGGAATAGTCAACCAGGAGAACCATCATGCTCATTTAGTGGAACAGTAAATAATGTAAATGTAACATTAACTGTATATGAACCAACCTTTAATTCAGGCGGATATGAAGAACTATTTAGAAAAGAATGCGAAAAAAATGGAAGACAATACAGCAAAGAAATGTCAGAAGGAGGGTTCAACATTGGTAGCACAGATCCAAACCGTTTGGAATGGAGAGAAGCAACAATTGCAAACAACACTGAGGTGTATTATCATGTAATAGATAGTACTGCAGGTATTGCCGTGAAGATAGAAGCAAAATACGATACTATGGATGAAAGTAGATTACCTGCATTAAGAGTTGTAGAAGACATGGTTCTTAGTGCAATAATAACATCATATTAAAAACAAAGGAGAGATTTAAATGAAAAAAGGAATAAAATTATCAACAGCCATATTTATATTTGTAATAATAATACTAGTGATAGGGCTAGTATGGATGTATGTTTACTATAACAATCAAAATAATATAGGAAATACTAATACAGAAATAAGCAATAAAGGAAATACAGACAAAAAAATGAATGAAACTGTTTTAAATGCATATGAGAAGTATAGTGATTTATATTGGTTATTCAAGGGAGAAGGTAAAACAGAATATACATGGTATGATGACAAAATAGAAATAAAAGATGGAAAGTTATATGTAAAAGGCAGTGTAGTAGATATTGAAGGAACACCAAAGGCCCTTGTTACATGGGGAGAACAAACTGTACAAAGAATATATGTTTTAACAGAAGAAGGAACAGTATGGAAAACTTCAGTAGTAGAAGGCACAAATGAAAGATTAAATTCTAATTTTGAAAAAATAAACTTGCCAGCCAAGATTCTTGATATGACAGATGGAGGAAATCGCTTAGGAGCTAAGGAACCACCATATTTCTTGTTAGAAACAGGAGAACTAGTAAATGAAGAAGGAAATAAATATGAAGATGCAATCCAAGACTTTGCAACTAGTTTTGGAAATGAGGGAGATAGGATATATGTAAAGAAAGATAATACTATTGTATATTATGATAGAAACAATCACAAATATATTACAATAAAAGATGAAGATGGTAATGATGTAAAGATGAAAAATGCATATGTACAATGGTCATCATTTGATGGAGAGTTAGCAAAAGGAGCAACTGAAAGACTTTTTGTAGTAACTGATGATGGAAAACTATTATATTTTGATGGATATAATACAGCAACAGCTAAAGTATATAAAAAAGCTAAAAATAAAATTGTAAAAAATACAAGAGAAGAAAAACAAGAAAGAGAATATGGAGTTTCAAGAAATAGAATTATAGAATTCACAGATGGAACAAAATTGAAATTACAAGATACTACAGAAAACCTTATGGAAGATTAAATGTTATTTTACTAAAGACTTAAAAGAGATACTTTATGTGTCTCTTTTAAGTCTTTGTTTAAATTCCCTTGACACACTATATATTAAGGTATAAAATTTTAACAAAAAGGGGGACCTCAAAATGGAAAACAAAGGAAAAATAACTATAAGTTTAGGAACAGCAATTTGTATATTCATAATAGTACTATTAGTTATAGCTCTAGTTGGAGTGATTTGCTACAATTCAAATAAAGAAAAAAATGAAATTACTAACAATAAGTTAGAAGACAACATTATTGACAAAAATATAGAAAAAAACAATTTAAAAAACAATTCAGAAATAACATCATCAAAAGAGAAAAAAACTATACAAAAAGTAGGGAAAATATCGGCTTCAGAGATTAAAAAGGCAAAAGAAAATGCATTGTCTTATACATTTTTGCCTGAGCGTGCATCAAATTGTATTGTTTCAGAAGATAAATTTTCAAATGATAAAAAGAGTGTTACTCTTGAATTGTGGGGAACTCTTAAATTTGATAAAAAAATAAAAGAAGTTTGTGACTTTTGGTTAGGACAAGGTAATCTGGATTTTGTTGTAATACTATTTGAAGATGGTAGTTTAAAGTATGAAACTGATAATACTACAGAACCAAAAGATATCAATATAAATCCAGAAGGAAAAATAGTTGAATTGTATCCTATGGAAATTACAAGTATAGAAGAAGAGGAAAACAATAAAATAGAGGTTAGAGAAGGAACAATAGCCGGAATAGATGAATATGGAAATTTATATGACCTACAGTTATATAGATAATAAAAGATAAGAAGCTTTTTGAAAATATTTTCAAAAAGCTTTCATTTTTTTTATATAATATGATAGAATAGTATAAATTGAAAATGAAATAAAGGGGCAATAAAATGGAAGATATAGATAAAGAAAATCTACCTAAGCATATAGCAATAATAATGGATGGGAATAGAAGATGGGCAAAAGATAGAGGACTTACAACAAGAGATGGACATAGAGCAGGAGCACAAGCATTAGAAGACATATCAAAATTTTGTAATGAAATAGGAATAAAATATTTAACAGTATATGCATTTTCAACAGAAAATTGGAAAAGAAGCCAAAAAGAAGTTTCTGCACTAATGGCAATACTTAGAATGCGTGTAGACGCTTTTATAAAAGAAAAAGACAAACAAAATATAAGAATAAGAGTAATTGGAGATATAAGCAGATTAACAAAAAGTTTGCAAAAATCTATAAAAAAAGCAATTGAAATGACAAAGGACAATACAGGACTTACATTAAATATAGCATTTAACTATGGAGGAAGAACAGAGCTTGTTAGAGCAACAAAAATAATAGCAGAAAAAGTAAAAAACAATGAAATTAGTATAGAAGATATAAATGAAAAATTAATATCAGATAATTTATATACAGCAGGTCAGCCAGATCCAGATTTGCTTATAAGAACAAGCAAAGAATTAAGAACAAGTAATTTTTTGCCATGGCAATTAGTGTATACAGAATTTTATTTCCCGGATAAGCATTGGCCAGACTTTGGAAAAGAAGATTTATTAGAAGCAATACGTATATATCAAAGGAGAAATAGAAGATTTGGAGGGCGTCCATAAACTCTAATGAAGATTTAATAATAAATGATGAATAATGCAGGTGTCGCATCCCAGAGCGACACGTAAATATGAAAGGATTAATTATATGAAATTAAAAAGAGTTTTAAGTGGAGTAATAGGTTTCCCAATTGTTGCATTAATTTTTATATATGGGAATAAATATATAATAGATGCATTTATAGGAATAATATCAATTATAGCAATGTATGAATACTTGAAATGTTTAAGTGTGGATTATAAACCAGTAAAATGGGTAGCATATATACCATGTTTATTAATTCCATTTTTACATGTAATTCCGAAAGAATATTTACTAACTACTATTGTAGTTTCAATATCACTAATAGTGGCATTGCTTTTTATGAAAGTGATTGCAAGTAACATGAAAACCAGTATAAGTGATATAGCAGTAACACTTTTCGGAATATGCTATATAACAGTTTTCTTATCATTTATATCAATGCTATATGGTATGGAAAATGGAAAATACTTAATTTGGTTTATTCTAATTTCTGCTTGGGGAACAGACACATTTGCATATCTTGTTGGAGTAAAATTTGGAAAACATAAATTTAGTAAAATAAGTCCTAAAAAATCAAAAGAAGGATGTGTACGGCGGAACAATTGGTGCTGTGTTAATTTCACTAATATACACCCTTTGCATAAACAAATTTGGCGGACTATCAATTTCATATTTATATATAGGATTAATAACAGCAGTGCTTAGCGTTTTAAGCCAAATAGGAGACTTGTCAGCATCTACATTAAAAAGAACAGAAGGAATAAAAGACTTTGGAAATCTAATACCAGGTCATGGTGGGATTTTAGACAGAATAGATAGCATAATATTCATAGCACCATTTGCATATTTCTTGTTGAATTTATTATAAAGATAAATCCAATTTTCATAAAAAAGGAGGCATAAATTGGTTTCATTTTTAATTAGTGCAATAAAAATAATATTCCTATTAGGATTTTTAATATTTATACATGAAAGTGGACACTTTTTAGTGGCAAAGGCATGTAAAATAAAAGTAAAAGAATTTGCAATAGGGTTTGGCCCAACAATTTGGAAAAAACAGGGCAAAGAAACAAAATATGCATTAAGACTTATACCACTTGGTGGATTTGTGAATATGTTAGGAGAAGAAGAACGTTCTAATGAAGAAGGTTCTTTTAGTACGGCAAGTATTCCAAAAAGAATAGCAGTAGTTTTAGCTGGTGGAGCTGTTAATATAATATTTGGACTATTAGTTTATTTTATATTAGTATCATCTAGTGGAAACTATATATCAAATATAGTTGACTCAACACTTCCTAATTACTCTGCACAAGAAGCCGGAATAGAACAAAACGATAAAATTCTAAAAATCAATGGCAAAAAAATAAGATTAAAAAGTGACATAGATGAAGCTTTGCAAAAATCAAATGGAAATGAAGTTTTAGTAACAGTTAAAAGAAATGATGATATAAAAGAGATAAAAGTAATTCCGACAAAAGAAGAAACAAAAAGTATTGGAATATACTTAGAAGCAAAAGAAGAGAATTTATCTTCTAGTATAAAAGGAGTATATTCAGAAAGTCCGGCAGAAAAAGCGGGCTTACAAGCAGAAGATAAAATACTAAAGATAGATGGAATAGAATGCAAAGATGACCCATACAAAGTAATAGAATTAATATCTTCAAGTACGAATGAAAAGATACTAATAGAAGTAGAAAGAAATAACAAAATAAAGAATTTTGAAATTGAACCACAAACAACAGAAACATATAAGTTAGGAATAATATTTAAAGTAGCAGAAAATACATTTGTAAATAATATATATTATGGATTTTGGGATACGACAGATTTCTCTGTTTCAATAATAGATAATTTAAAAATGCTATTTAAAGGTGAGGTAAAAGCAGATCAATTAATGGGACCAGTAGGAATATCAGAAGTTGTTTCTAAAACAGATGGAATAGTAGAATTTATATATATGTTAGCACTTATATCACTATCATTGGGAGTAACAAACTTACTTCCATTCCCACCGCTAGATGGAGGAAAAATTGTTATTTTAATAATAGAAGCAATAAGAAGAAAACCAATGAAAGAAAATATAGAAGTAGGAATACAAATGGCAGGATTTTGTATACTTATAGGATTATCAATATTTGTAACATATAATGATATATTAAGAATATTCTAAATGAACACATTAACGGAAGGATGAAAAGGATGTCAAACATAGTAAAAGACGTTTTTAAAGATTATAAAGGACAAGGGAATATATTAGAAGCACAAATAGAAAACATAAATCTATTCAAGAAAAGTAAAAAAATAGAAATAAAACTATTAACAGAAAAACAAGTAAAAATTCAAGAAATATCAAGTTTTGAGGAATATTTAAAAACAAGATTTCAAATACAAAAAGTAGAACTTTATATCGAATTTGGTGAAAAAGGGGTCAGACCCCTTTTTCACCAACAGCTTGCAAATGACTGGAAAGACATAATTGGCTACATTTCTAAAAAGTTTCCATTAACAAAAGCCATTTTAAATACTAGCACAGTCGAAGTGGAAGATAATAAGGTAATTGTTGATTTAAAAACAAAAAGTGCAGATTTTTTACATTCTTATGAGATAGACAAAGAGATAGAACAAGTAGTAAACAATTTATATGGCGTAAAATGTAAAGTAATATATAAAGAAAATGTTACAGAAGAAACAATAAAAAAACAAGAAGAGTATTTGGAGAACTTACAAAAAGAAGCATGCCAAGATTTAATTAATGAAATAAGTATGCAAGAAGAAATGGTAGTAGAAAATGTTCCAGACCCAGAGGAAGAGGAACAAGAAGAAAAGACTCCATTAATTTTTGGAAGAACAGATAAAATAAAAGAACAAATAGTAAAAATTGAAGATTTAACACCAGACTATGGAAGAGTTGCAATAGAAGGAAAGGTAATTAGTACAGATGCAAGAGAACTAAAAAATGGAAAAACACTTGCTATGTTTAATATATATGATGGAACAAGTACAATAACTTGTAAATCATTCGTAGAAGCCGAAAAAGCACCAACTGTTTTGCAAAGATTAAAAGAAGCAAAAAGATTAAAAATATCTGGGAATGCACAATATGATAACTTTGCTAAAGAACTAGGAGTAATTGCAAATATAATTATAGAAATGCCAGATATAGAAGTTATTAGAAGAAAAGATAATGCAAAAGAAAAAAGAGTTGAATTGCATTTACATACTCAAATGAGCCAAATGGATGGAGTAAGTAGTGCAACAGATTTAATAAAAAGGGCAAGTAATTGGGGAATGAAATCAATTGCAATTACAGACCACGGAGTTGTACAAGCTTTCCCAGAGGCAAAAAAAGCAGCAGATAAATATGGAATAAAAGTAGTATATGGAGTTGAGGCATATCTTGTTCCAGATGACAATGCAGTTGACTTATCAAATGGAATGGATAATGAATATATAGTTCTAGATATAGAAACAACAGGCCTTTCTTTTAGGACAGAAAAGATAACAGAAATTGGTGCAGTAAGAGTAAAAGATGGAGAAATTGTAGACACATTTGAATGCTTTGTAAATCCAGAAATACCAATTCCACAAAAAATAGTAGAAATAACACATATCACAGACGATATGGTAAAAGATGCAGAAACAATAGATAAGGTTATGCCTAAATTTCTAGAATTTATAGGAGATTTAAAGCTAGTTGCACACAATGCAGATTTTGACGTTGGATTTTTAAAATACAATGCAGAAGAACTAGGACTTACAATGAATAACGAATACATAGATAGTTTGGCATTATCTAGACAATTATTCCCAGATTTTAAAAAACATAAATTAGGAATAATTGCAGAAAAGCTAGGCATTAAAGTAGAAAATGCACATAGAGCTTTAGATGATGTAAAAACATTGGTAAAAGTATTTTTAAAAATGCTAGAAATACAAGCAGAAGAACCAAAAAAAGGTAGAGGTAAGAAAAAAGAAGAAAAGAAAGAATTATATAAAACACTTCCTTCATATCATGCAATAATACTTGTAAAAAATCTTAAAGGTTTAAGAAATTTATATGAATTAATATCAGTTTCACATTTGAATTATTTCTATAAGAAACCACGTATTTTAACAAGTGTGCTAGAAAAATATAAAGAAGGTTTAATACTAGGTAGCGCATGCGAACAAGGAGAATTATATAGAGCGATTGTTGCAGGAAAATCAGAAGAGGAAATAGAAAGAATTGCAAAAAGATATGATTATTTAGAAATACAACCACTAGGAAACAATGAATTTATGCTAAGGAACGGAACAGTTGGAAGTAAAGAAGAATTACAAGACATAAATAGAAAAATAGTTGAATTAGGTGATAAACTTGGCAAAAAAACTGTTGCAACATGCGATGTTCACTTTTTAGACCCAGAAGACGAAATATATAGAAGAATTTTAATGGCAGGACAAGGTTTTTCAGATGCAGACGAACAAGCTCCATTATATCTAAGAACAACAGAGGAAATGCTAAAAGAATTTGAATACTTAGGCAGAGAAAAAGCGTATGAAGTTGTTGTTACAAATACAAATTATATTTCAGATTTATGCGAAGAAATAAGCCCAATATCACCAGAAAAATGTCCACCAGTATTGGAAAATGCAGAAAGAGATATTCAAGATATTTGTACAAGCAAAGCAAAAGAACTATACGGAGATCCACTTCCACAAGTGGTACAAGATAGATTAAAAAGAGAACTGGACTCAATTATAAAAAATGGATTCTCAACATTATATATAATTGCTCAAAGGCTAGTTTGGAAATCAAATGAAGATGGATATTTGGTAGGTTCCAGAGGATCTGTTGGCTCTTCGTTTGTTGCAAATATGCTTGGAATTACAGAAGTAAACTCACTTCCACCACATTATAGATGTCCAAACTGCAAATATTCAGACTTTACTGATTATGGAATAAAAAACGGAGTCGATTTACCAGATAAAATATGTCCTAAATGTGGAGCAAAACTATTTAAAGATGGAATGGATATACCATTTGAAACATTCTTGGGATTTAATGGAGATAAAGAGCCTGATATAGACTTAAACTTCTCTGGAGAATATCAATCAAAAATACATAGATATGCAGAAGTAATATTTGGAAAAGGAAAAACATTTAAGGCTGGAACAGTTGGTACAATAGCAGATAAAACAGCATTTGGATATGTAAAAAATTATTTTGAAGAAAGAAATATTCCTGTTACAAATGCAGAAATTTCAAGAATAGTTATGGGATGTACAGGGGTTAAAAGAACAACAGGACAACATCCAGGAGGAATTATAGTTGTACCACATGGTAGAGAAATATATGAATTTACTCCAGTGCAACATCCAGCAGATGACCCAAATTCAGATATTATAACAACACACTTTGACTATCACTCAATAGATAAAAATCTACTTAAACTAGATATGCTTGGACACGACGATCCAACAGTTATAAGAATGCTTCAAGACTTAACAGGAGTTGACCCTAAAACAATTCCACTAGACGACAAAAAAACAATGAGCCTATTTACATCAACAAAAGCACTTGGAGTAGAACCAGAACAAATAGGTTCAAAAACAGGTTCATTTGGAATACCAGAGTTTGGAACAAAGTTCGTAAGAGGAATGCTTGAAGAAACAAAACCAACAACATTTGAGGAATTAATAAGAATATCTCGGATTATCACATGGTACTGATGTGTGGCTTAACAATGCAGAAACTTTAATAAAAGAAGGAAAAGCTACATTAAGTGATGCAATATGTACAAGAGACGATATAATGACATATTTAATAAAAAAAGGATTAGATCCAAACCATTCATTTAAAATAATGGAAGCAGTTCGTAAAGGAAAAGTAGCAAAAGGTGCAGAACCAAAATGGGAAGAATACAAAGAAGAAATGAGAGAACACAATGTACCAGAATGGTATATAGATTCTTGCCAAAAAATAAAATACATGTTCCCAAAAGCACACGCTGTGGCTTATGTAACAATGGCATTTAGAATAGCATGGTTTAAGGTTAATTACCCACTTGCATATTACTGTGCATATTTTAGTATAAGGGCAGATGACTTTGATAGTGAACTTATGATATATGGAAAAGAAAAAGTAAAAGCAAAAATGAAAGAATTAGAAAAACTAGGAAATGGTATGTCAGTAAAAGAAAAAAGTGTATACACAATATTAGAAATTGTACTAGAAATGTATGAAAGAGGTTTTAAATTTTTACCAATAGACTTATACAAATCACACAGTAACAAATTCCAAATAGAAGATGGAGCAATCCGTCCACCACTTTCTAGTATACCAGGGTTAGGAGGAGTAGCGGCAGAAAGTATATACAATGCAGTGCAAGCAGAACATGGAAAATTTATGTCAATAGACGATTTTCAAATAAAATCTAAAGCAGGAAAATCAGTAATAGAAATGCTTACAAAATTTGGGTGCTTTGAAGGAATGAGCAAAAGTAATCAGCTTAGTCTATTTGGATAAAAATAAAAACATTGACATGTGAAAAAATAACATATAAAATATGAAACAGAAATATATAAAAAATATAGACAATATTTTACAGAAGAACAACAAAAAGAATTAGATCAATATCTACCCGACTTTGAAACAGAGATCTACTATGCATATAATGCAGGTATAAAAGGAGGAGTTAACGAAAGAGAAGATATTAATAAATGGTATAACAGTAAAGAGTCTCTACAAAAAGGAGTTGCATATTTTGCAGTTTTTAAAGGCACAGAGATGTATGTGTATTATGTTTTTGATACAGAATCTGATAAAGGAGCAGGATATTCAAATATGATAAAGTATCAAAAAGATGAAAGAAAAGGTGTGCTATACGAAATGGATATGCGGAAATAAGTGGTGTAGTTTTTTTGAAAACAAGGGTAAAGATTTCTATTTTATAATTTTAGGCTCATAATATGATATAAAAATTAAATAATTTAGAAAGAACTAAGAAAAATAATTCTTGGTTCTTTTATTTTTTTCTACAAAACTAGACAAATTTTTTGAAATTTGATATAGTTCATAATAAGTTCATAATAAGTTCATATTTCTTTGATAATATAACCAAGATTAGAAGTGGCGCTAAAAATATATCCAAGCATCATCCCCTTTTGAGTATATATTGCCACTTCTAATACGGCCAAAAGAGGTGAAAAAATGTTTAAAATATTAGTAGTAGAAGATGACAAAAATTTAAGAAAATTAATAACTACATATTTACGAAAAAACGAATATATCACATATGAAGCCACAAATGGGGAAGAAGCATTAGAGGTTATAGATACAAATTACATAGATTTAATAATTAGTGATATTATGATGGAAAAAATGGATGGCTATGAACTTACAAAGTCTTTAAGAGAAGCAAATTATACTATTCCAATTTTGTTAGTTACAGCAAAGTCTACAATAGAAGATAAAAGAGAAGGATTTTTGCTAGGAGCAGATGACTATATGGTAAAGCCAATAGATATGGAAGAATTGCTACTTAGAGTTAAAGTATTACTAAAAAGAGCAAATGCTGCAAATGAAAAGAAACTTATAATAGGAAACTTAGTATTAGACTACAAACAAATGTCGGTAACATATAAAGGAAAAAATTATCAACTAACACAAAAGGAATTCTTGCTATTATACAAATTTTTAAGTACTCCAGACACCATTTTTACAAGGCAAGAACTAATAGAAGAAATATGGGGATTAGATAATGAATCAGATTTTAGAACAGTTGATGTCCACATAAAAAGAATAAGAGAAAAATTGAGAGATATAAAAGAGTTTGAGATTTTGACAATTAGAGGAATAGGCTATAAAGCAATAATAACAAAAAATAACTTATAAAGGAATTAAAAATGTTTACAAATTTTCTTACAACAATATTTGGAAAAAAGGAATCAATACAAAGAAGGATTATAAAAACAGCAATATTATATATTTTAATTGTTATTGCAATTGCTGCTTTTCTTTTTTATGTATTTGTACAAAGATCTATCAATATAAAACTTATTGAAATCAATGAACAACAAGGACAATCAATAAAAGATTTACTTAATATTTCTAGCAGGAGCATTAGGGTATCTATAGTTAGTATATTGTTAATAACCATAGCTTTAATGCAAAACATATCAAGAAAAATAGTAAATCCAATAAAAAAAATAACTGATGCAACAAAAAAAGTAGCTTCAGGAGATTTTACTATAGAACTAGAAACAAAAAGAGATGACGAAATAGGAGAACTAACACACAATTTCAACAAAATGGTAAAAGAATTAAATAGTATTGAATGCTTGCAAAAAGATTTTATTAATAATGTATCACATGAGATAAAAACGCCAATTAGTTCTATACAAGGATTTGCAAAACTTTTGGAAGCTGATGATTTAAGCAAGGAAGAAAGAAAAGAATATGCAGAAATTATAAAAGAAGAATCGGATAGACTTCTATATTTATCTACAAACATCCTAAAACTTGCAAAACTGGAAAACCAAGAAAGAATAATGAATAAAACAAAATTTAATATAGCAGAGCAGATAAGAAGAACAATAAGTGTATTAGAACCAAAATGGAAAGAAAAAAATATTAAGTTTAATGTAAGCTTAAAAGAACAGGAATTTTTGGGCGAAAAGGACTTAATGTATCAAGTTTGGATGAATATAATAGAAAACAGTATAAAGTTCTCCAAACAAGATGGGCAAATAGATGTAAAAATGAAAACAAATCAAGACAGCATTATTGTAGAAATAAAAGATTATGGAATCGGAATGGAAGAAGAAGAGGCTAAAAAGATATTTGATAGATTTTATCAAGTAGATAAATCACATACCAAGCCAGGAGCAGGTCTAGGAATGACAATTGCTAAAAGAATTGTTGAACTATCAGACGGAAAAATAGAAGTAAAAAGTAAATTGAACGAAAGCACAACATTTGTAGTAACATTACCGAGTAAATTGGAATTTGTGTGAGTGAATTTATTCTTGGGTCTGTAGGGGTCGCCGCCCTC
>ULMG01015050.1_pt1 | contig 35387 bp, 24 predicted proteins | sample 1951601 | NCBI WGS metagenome assembly ULMG01 (sample SAMEA4835545, study PRJEB28245) | human gut metagenome | biome: gut microbiome; material: fecal sample | place: Denmark | collected 2008
GGTGTTGCTTTGCAGTTACTTTTCTATGCTACTCCAATTTGTTATGCTTCTGGAAGAATTCCAGCTGATTATCAATGGATAATGAAATTCAATCCAATGGCTTATGTTATAAATGGTTATAGAGCGATATTTTATGATAAGACGGTTCCAGATTTAAGTGGCTTAGGTGTCTTATTTATAATAGGTATAATATTATGTATTGTTGGTTATATGATTTTTAATAAATTACAAAAAGGATTTGCAGAACAACTTTAATTAAGTGGGAGGTTTTTTATGAATAAAAATTTTTATTACGATTTAGAGCCTGGTCGTACAAGATTAGAAAGAGAATATGAGGGAAATGATGTTGTAATAAGTATTGTTACACCTACCTATAATTCTAGTGAATTAATATTTCAAACAATGAATTGTATTTTAAATCAAACATATCCATATTATGAGTGGCTAGTGGTAGATGATGGAAGTACAAGTAAAGAATCACTAGAAGTATTAGAAAAACTTGAAAGTACTGATTCACGAATAAAGGTTTTACATAAAAAAAACGAAGGCCCGGCTAAGGCACGTGACTATGGAGTGACTAAATCTAATAAAAATAGTAAGTATATTTTTTTCATAGATGATGATGATTTGGTCGAAAAAACTTTTTTAGAAATCGCTTATTTTACTTTAAGTATTAATAAAGAAGCAGCATGGTGTTATAGCGATGTTGTTAATTTTGATGGTTATCATAGTTTATGGAATAAAAAATTTTCTACTGAACAAATGAAAAAAGAAAATTTGTTAGTTAATTCAGCTCTAATAAGAAAAGATGCTTTTAATGATGTTTCTGGGTTTAAGTTGGAAGGAAAAGGTTTATACGAAGATTGGATTTTGTGGTTAAAATTATTAGCTAAAGGTTATTATCCAGTTCATATGAGTTATTATGGTTTTTGGTATAGAAAGAAAAAAAATTCAGGTGAATTTCAAACTGCTCTTGAAAGTCACAAAGATAATATGAATTTAGTTAATAAATATGCTTCAAAAATTCTTGATGATGTAAATCCGATAGAATTTCCACGAGAAGTTTATAATTGGGACGGTATAACAGATTCTGTAGATATTTTAAAACCCCGTTATAAAAGAAATAATAAAACAAATATTTTAGTTATAGTTCCTTGGATGACACTTGGTGGTGCGGATAAATTTAATTTAGATTTGTTTTCTATGATAGATAAAGAAAAATATAGTATAACGTTATTATCAACACAACCAACAGAGTATGTGTGGCGTCAAAAGTTTGAAGAAGTGTGTGATGATTTGTTTGATTTATCAACTTTTATTGATTGCAAAGATTGGACAGCTTTTGTAAATTATATAATTGAAACTCGTAATATTGATATCATCTTTAATACTAATAGTACAACAGGCTATGAAATGTTACCATATTTACATGCTATGCATCCAACTATTCCTATAATGGATTATATTCATATGGAAGAATGGTACAACCGAAATGGTGGTTATTCACGTGATTCGGCTGCTGTTACTTCGGTAATTGATAGAACTTTATTTTGTAATGCAAATAGTGAAAAAATTATGCATGAATATTTTAAAGTTGATAAAAAAAAGTTAGGGACTGTTTATATCGGAGTAGATGCAAATAAGTTTGATCCTTCTAAGTATGATAGAGTTGAATTAAGAAAAAAATATAAAATTAGCAGTGAAAAGTTTGTTATTTCAATGATTGCAAGAATTGATTTACAGAAAAGACCTTATTTGTTAATGAGGATTATTGAAGAAACTGTTAAAAAAAATAAGATTAAAGATTTATTGTTTTTAGTAGTTGGTGATGGCCCTTTGTTACAAGTAATAAAAAATATTGCAAAAGCAAATGACTTAGAAGAAAATGTAATGTTTTTGGGTGTATCTAGAAAACCTGATGAAATTTATGCAATAAGTGATATTACTTTAAATTGTTCAATTAAAGAAGGATTAGCTTTGACAGCATATGAATCATTATCAATGGGAGTCCCTGTAGTGTCAGCAGATGTTGGAGGACAAAAGGAACTTATTAATGAAAAAACTGGCGTGATTGTTCCGTGTTTACAAAAAGAAAGTGAAATTAATAATTTTGTTTATTCTGATATAGAGGTAGGAAACTATGTTGATGGCTTAATTAAAGTTTATAACAATATAGATGATTATAAAAAAGCTTGTCGTAAAAGAATTTTGGACAAATTTACAATTAATCATATGGTGGAAAAAATGACTGAAGAATTTGCTAGTTTGACTTTGTTGAAAAAAACAGATGATAATTCTATTAAAAATATTGATATTTATAAAGAATTATTAAATCAATATTACTTGGGTAATAAAGGATTGTATTCATGGTTAGTTAGTGAATATGAAAGAAAAATATATGGGCAGCCACCAAGAGAAAAATTTTATATTATCAAAAAAGGTTTAAGAAAAATAAAAAATAAAATTAGAAATATTTTGTGGAAAATACCAATTTGGCGAAAAATAGTACTTACTTTAAAGAAAAAATAAAATCGGGTTAGTTAGGAGTAAAAGTATGAAGAGAAAATTATTTATGGGCATTTTAATTTTAGAACTACTCTTATTCATTTTCTCAATAATATTAAAAATGGAATTTGTTTCTAAAATGATTTTTTGCATTTTAATTTTATCTTTATTAATTATTTTGATAAAAAAGTATTGCAATAAAAATAGAATAAAAATTAATTACTTTCAAAGATTTAAAAAGACACCTATAAAAAAAGTTAGTGTTGTTATTCCAAATTATAATTATGCTAATTATATAGGAAAAAGAATTGAATCAATTGTTAATCAAAGTTATCCAATTTATGAACTAATTATTTTAGATGATTGTTCAACTGATAATAGTGTGAGAATTATTGAAAATATAGTTAATAATTTAAAAAAAGTTAAACCTGATATTATTGTGAAATTTGTTAAAAATAAAAAAAATAGTGGTTGTGTTTTTAAGCAATGGCAAAAAGCATTTGAGTTATCAACTGGAGATTATTTATGGATTGCCGAGGCTGATGATTTATGTAGTAAGTATTTTCTTAATGTTGCTATGCAAGGTTTTTTTAATGATGATGTTGCCTTATCATTTACAGAGTCGAAAGGTATAGATGAAGAAGAAAATGTTATATATAAAGATTTTAGAGTTTGGACAGATCCTTATAAGGAAAACATTTTTAAAACATCTTTTGTAAAAAGAGGAAATGACTTTATTAATGAATCTTTGGCTATAAATAACTCAATAACCAATGCCTCAGCTGTTATTTTTGATAAAAGGAAAAATAATAATTTTATAGATATTTTAAAGAGTGCTCAGCAATATAAATTATCTGGAGATTGGTATTTTTATGCTAACTATATTAAAAATTATTCAATTTCATATTCGTCTGATTCTTTAAACTATCATAGAGTTCATCAAGGAAGTGTTACTAATACACTTGATAAAAATTTAAAAATAGAAGAAGTTGAAAGAGTTCAAAAAGTTATAATGTCAACTTGTAAAATTAGTAAAAATTCACAGAAAAAAGCTGGACAATTTGTTAATGAATTAAAAAATGAATTATGTAGTAAGGAGAGTTAAAATGAAAAAATGTGATGTTATTATACCAATTTATAATGCTTATGATGATGTAATTGAATGTATCGAGTCTGTGATGAAAAATACAAAATTTGAAGGAAACTATTTGTATCTTATAAATGATGCTAGTCCTGATGAGAGAATTAAACCAATGTTAAAAAAATATGCTGATAAATATAAAAGGGAAATAATTTATTTAGATAATGAGGAAAATTTAGGGTTTGTTGGAACAGTTAATAGAGGAATGAAGGAATCGAAAAATGATGTTTTATTGTTAAATTCTGATACTGAAGTTACTTCTAATTGGTTAGATAAAATGCAAAAATGTGCATATTCATCTGATAGTATTGCGACAGTTACACCATTATCTAATAATGCAACATTGGCTAGTGTTCCAGAGATATTTGTCCCTAATGATCTACCTAAAGGATATACTTTGGAAGAAATGGGAAAAATCGTTGAAGAATGTTCTTTTAATGATTATCCAGATTTACCTACTGGTCATGGCTTTTGCTTATATATTAAAAGGGAAGTTTTAGATGTTGTTGGGTTCTTTGATCAAGAATCTTATGGCAAGGGTTATGGTGAAGAAAATGATTTCTGCTTTAGATGTTTAAATTATGGTTTCAGAAATGTTTTGTGTGATAACACATATATATTACATAAAGAATCAAAATCTTTTTTAGATTCTAAAGAAGCATTAATTGCAGATGGTCAAAGAGTTTTACAAGAAAAATATCCTGATTATAAACATAGACTTGATGTATGGGTACAGAATAGACCTATTGAGTATATTGGTCGAAATATTGCCTTTTCAATTGGAAATAAACTTGAAAGACCTAATATTATGTTTATGATCCATGATTGGAGAAATATAAAAACTAATTTAGGTGGAACAACGTTGCATGCTTGGGATCTTATAAAAAATATGAGAGATAAATTTAATTTTCATATATTTACTCCTGAAAATGGTGTTTATAAAGTTTATTCTTACTTTGAAAATAGTGAATGTGAAGTTACTTTTCCTTCAATATTTGAAGGAATGACTGAATTACATTTTTATAATAGTGAGTATAAAAAATTATTAGATAAAGTTATAAAGTTATATAAAATTTCTTTTGTTCATATTCATCATATAATAGGACATTATTTTGATTTGGTTGATGTATTTAAAGAAAACAATATAAAATATATGATTACATTGCATGATTTTTATTCACAATGTCCACTTATTAATAAATTATATAAAGATAAAGATTATTGTGAAAAAATTGATAATCAAAAATGTGCTGATTGCTTACACTATAGATATGGTTCATGGTTAAATATAGATTCATGGCGAAAAGAGTGGCAAAGAGTGCTTGATAATGCATATAAGATAATTGTTCCTTCTGAGGCTACTAAAAAGGAAATCCTAGAAATTTATGCAAATGATATTGAAGTAATTGAACATGGTATAGATATCAAGAAAGATAAGACAGAGTTAGTTCTTGATGAAACTAATGATATAGCATTTATAGGTGGCATAGGTGTTCATAAAGGCAGTAAAATTTTGGAACAGTTTATTAACAAAGATATGATTAATGGAACAGTTCATTTGTTTGGAAAGATTAATAGTGTTTATAAGGCTTCAAATAAGCATTTTATAAATCATGGAACCTATGTTAGAGAGGATTTAAAGGATTTATTACAAAATAATAATATTAAATTGATTTGTTTGTTTTCAATTTGGCCAGAAACTTATTCTTATACGATGACTGAAGCAATTGCTTGTGGTATTCCGGTTATTTCTTTTGATTTTGGAGCAATAGCAGAAAGAATAAAAAAATACAATTTAGGTTGGCTTATAGATCCAAAGACAGATGTTAAAGATATTGCAGATGAAATAAATAAAATACTTTCTAATAATGAAGATTATAGTAGAAAAATAGATGCAATTAATAAGTATAAAATTATAACTTCAAAAGAAATGGCTGAAAAATATGTTCCATATTATACAGCTAATTCTCAAAAAGAAGGATTTATTGATAGAGATGTTATATCTCAATTAATGAAAGATAGTTGTCATACTAAACCTGTAGTTTCATATGATGATTCATCTTGGGTTTTTGGAACATTAAAATGGAGAATAATATCTAAAATAAAGGCGCCAAAATTTGTAAAGAAGGTTTATAGAAAAATAAAGGGGAAATAATTTTATAAAGAAGGTGTTGGTATGGGGCTTTTTGAAAGTTATATTAAGTATTTAAATGAAAATGTTGGAGCAAATCATAATTTTAGTGAAAAATATGGAGATGTATATTTTTTAAAGAAAAAGATTTCTCCATCTCATTTGAAAAAACGTGTTTTATTATTTTCTCATGAAATGGGGCGAACTGGTGCACCAATTGTTTTGTTTGATGTCGCTAAAATATTAAAAGAAATGAATTATTTTGTTTTGTTTATTTCTTTAGAAAATGGACCTTTAACTCAAGATATTGTTGATTATGGTATTCCCGTGATAATTGATGAGAGAATGAAAGATATTGAATTTGATTTATCTAAAACAAATGAACATATTATAATTGATGATTTTATAAATGATTTTTCTTTTTCAATTTTTAATACATTGGTATTGTTTAACTTTATTAATCACTATAAAAATACTGATAATAGAATTGTTTGGTGGATTCATGAGGGTACAACAATTGTGGATATACCATGGCTACAACAATTGTTACCTAAAGAAATTGGTAATAATATAGAAACATATTGTGTTAGTGAATATTCATCCAATATATTAAAGAGTAGAAATTTTGATTATAGTCAAAAAATAATGCCTTATGGAGTTCAAAATGTTGAGATTAATGATAATTCACAATTAGTTAAAGATAATGATAAGTTTAAAATGGTATGTGTTGGAACTTTCAATGAACGAAAGGGTCAAAGGTATTTGATTGATACTATTGAAAGTTCTCCAGCTTCAATTAATAATAATGTTGAGTATTATTTTGTTGGTGATGCAACTGATGATTATGGTAGGGAACAAGTTAATAGGTTAGATAAACTTATAGAGAATAATAATTTTATTTTTAGATTTCCTTCTATGAAAAGAGAAGAGTTATTAAAATTATTCAATAGTGTGGATGCTATTATAGTGCCATCTTTGGATGACCCTTTACCAGTTGTTGCCACAGAGTGTATGATGCTAAAAAAAATTGTTATATGTTCTGATGGAACGGGAACATCTTCATTTATAAAAGATGGCGAAAGTGGTTATATTTTTACTAAAAAATCGACAGAATCTATGAAAAATGCAATTGAAAATATCATATCGGATAAAGAAAATTATGAAGATATTAAGAAAAAGGCGTATGATGTCTATAAAAAAAATTTTGCATTTGCAATTTTTAAGAAAAATATAGTTTCTAAATTTATAAAAAGAAAGTTGTGGTAGTCTTGAAAAAAATAAAGGAAAGCAGAGCTTATGTATTTATCCCTTTTATTATATATTTTATTTTAATTCTTTTACTCCATATTAATACAAGACAATTTAATGATGATTTAATGTTTGGAACTGTTGAACATGTTTTTAAGTGGCTTGGTGGAAGATGGAATACTTGGTCTTCAAGAATTGTTTTAGAATTTCTTGAAGTTACTTTTGACTCGTTAAATATAAACTATTGGCGTATTGTTGACTCTTTAATGTTTACCATAATTGCTTTTTCAATTGCAAAATTGTTTACGAATTTTGATTTTAAATCTAATTCCTTTACATGTCTTACGCTTCTTTTATTTCCGTTTTTGATTTTATATTCTGCTGGATGGGTTTCTACAACTATTGTTTACTGTTGGACAGGGGCAATGGGGTTAGTAGCACTATTACCACTTAGAAAAATTTTAGATGGTAAGAAAATAACAGTATTTGATTATGTGATTTCATTTTTTTCATTGTTAGTAGCTTTAAATCAAGAACAAATGTGTTGTTTAATATTTGGTTTTTCTATTGTATTTATATATATTTGTTATAAAAAAAGTATATTTAATTATTATCCGTTATTTTTATTAGTTCTTTCTTTAATATCACTTTTTATAATATTTATATGTCCTGGTAATTCCTTGAGAAATACTTTAGAAGTATTATCATGGTATCCTGAGTATGAAAATTTTGGAATAATTCAGAAAGTCTATCTTGCTTTAGTGCCAACTTTTTCTGTTATTATTTCTAATAAAATACTAATTTCTATATATGCATTTGGATTATACTACTATAATAAATTAAACAATAGTGATAACAATCATTTATTGAAATATAATCTGTTATTAAATTTGATTATTACTTGGGGATTAACTATTTTTTCTAGTTTATTACTTGATAATTTTAGTGTATTTAATTCTTTTTATGATGTTTTGAACTTACAGGCTATTCCAGATTTTACTATTCACCCCTCAGATTTTTATTTGTTCATTCCTTTAATATTAGCGGTAATATATTTTATTAATTTAATTTATCTTACTTATAAATCTTTTAGAGATAATAAATATAATGTTTTGTTAACCATTATTTTACTAGCTGGTTTAGCTTCACGTTTTATTATGGGATTTTCACCAACAATTTTTGCTTCATGTGAAAGAACAGCGTTTTATATGTTTTTAGTTTTTATAATTTTAATTTTAGTTATCTTAAATAATATAAAAGTTAAAAAAAATACAACTAATTCTTTTTTAGTAATAATTATAGTTTTAGTGATTTTTAATTTAATTAATATTATGTATAATATGCCGATGGTTGGTTTATAGTAGGAGGAATTGTTATGAAAAAGAATAATAAATTATTTGTTGTTATACCTTGTTATAATGAAGAAGAAGTTCTTGAAGAAACGACTAAGCGCTTAAAAGTTAAGTTGAATCAATTAATAAAGAAAAAGGTAATTGCTGAAGATAGTAAAGTTATGTATGTTAATGATGGTTCGAAAGATAAAACGTGGGAGTTAATTAAATCAATTTCAAAAAAAGAAGAATTATTTACTGGGATTACTTTATCTAGAAATAGAGGCCATCAAAATGCTTTAGTGGCAGGTTTAATGACAGCAAAAAAATATGCAGACGTTGTAATAAGCATGGATGCTGATTTACAAGATGATATAAATGCTATTGATGGAATGATGGACAAATATTTAAATCATGATTGTGATATTGTATATGGTGTTAGATCTGCACGTAAAAATGATACATTTTTTAAACGATTTACAGCTGAAAGTTTTTATAAATTCATGAGTGCAATGGGCGTTGATGTTGTTTATAACCATGCTGATTATAGATTGACTAGTAAAAGAGTTTTAGATGAATTTGAAAACTATAAGGAAGTTAATTTGTTTTTAAGAGGAATTTTTCCTTTAATTGGATATAAGACAGATGTTGAATATTATGAAAGAGCAGAAAGATTTGCTGGCGAATCAAAATATCCACTAAAAAAAATGTTAAATTTTGCTTGGGATGGAATTACGTCGTTTTCAGTTAAACCTTTACGTTTAATTTGTGCCTTAGGTTTTATTGTATTATTTATAAGCGTCATTATAATGATTTATTCTTTGATTCAAAAAATTATTGGAAATACAGTTGATGGATGGACTTTCTTGACGATTTCTATTTGGTTTATTGGTGGATTACAGATGTTGTGTTTAGGAATTGTTGGAGAGTATGTTGGGAAAATGTATAATGAAACTAAAGCTCGTCCTAGATTTTTAGTTAGTGAAAATTTAATGGAAGACTATAAAAAATAGTCTTTTTTAATTTTTATGTTTTACTAAGTTATATTTAATATGATATACTTTATATTGATAATAGAGGGTATGATATTGAATATGACTTTTGACTTTTTTTAATTTGTATACCTCTATATGATTTCAGGAGGTTTTATGAATCAAGAAAAAGGAAGATACCTTTGGATTGATGGTCTAAAGGGAATTTGTTGCTTATTAATTTTTGTTCATCATTTTATTTGTGCATTTTATTTGGCAGCAGCTTTTGGTGAAGGTTATACAATTCATACAAAGTATGATTTATTGATGTCGAGAAGCTTTATTAGTGTGTTTGTTAATGGAAATTTTTTAGTGTATGTCTTTTGTACAATAAGCGGTTTTGTTATAGCTAATTCTTTTATGAGATCTAAAAATAAAGATTTACTTAAAACGACTTTAAAAAGATATTTAAGACTAAGCATACCTGTTTTTACTATTGGTTTGATAGTATGGTTAATGTCAAATTTTAATTTGTTTTTTAATAAAGATGCTGCTGCTATGTCTGGTTCATTAGTATGGTTAGGTGCTTATTATGTAGATAAAGTTTCTTTATTTAATGTTATTATTTCTTCTTTTTTAAAAACACCTTTTTTTAGCGACACATATATATCAAATGCTTTATGGATGTATGGAAATTTTCTTGTTGGATCATTAATTATATATTTTCTATGTTTATTATTTAAAGAAAAAGATAAAAAATATAATTTTTTAGTGATTATTCCACTTTTAAGTTGTATAGTTGTAGAAAGTTTTTTATCTAGTTTTATAGTCGGTTATTTATTTGCTTATTTAGTTAATAAATATGAATTTGAGACAATTAAATATAAAACATTAATTTCTTTAATTTTGATTATAGCTGGTTTGTTTTTTGGAGGTTATTCTTCAGGTGGGACACCAGCAAGTTACTATAAAATTTTTAACTTTTCTAGCTATTTTTTTCCTCATTTTTTAGGAGCACTTTTATTAATACCTGGTATATATTTTTCTAATATTATACAAAATTTGTTGAGTAATAAGTTATTTTTATGGCTTGGTAAATTATCTTTTTCAGTATACTTGGTACATATTCCTTTAATATATTCATATAGTTCATATTTCTTTTTGAGATTAATAGGTAATAATAGGTATAATTTTGATTGTTTAATAGTATTTATTGGAACATTATGCTTACTATTATTATTTAGTTATTTATTCTATTTGTTAGAAGCCAAAGTATATAAAGTAGTTAATCAGAAATTTTTAAAAGAGAACTAAGTTAGTTCTTTTTTATGTTATAATGAAAATGGTGAGAGTAATGAAAAAAATATTAGATAATAATTTATTTCTTTTTTTTATAATTTTTATTTTTGGTTCTCTAATTACTTTACCAGCTTTAATTCCTTCATTTAATTGTGATGGGTATTGTTTTTTGAATGAAGGATATGGTTATTATCATTATTTTTTAGAATCAGGGAGATTTTTAACAGCTTTATTTTATATGTTTTTTAGGTTAATTCATTTACCAATTAATGTATTATCTATTCTTTCTGTTATTTTATCTAATATTTTTTTATCGCTAGCAGTTTCAACAATTTTTAATTTTATAAAAAAAACTTTTAAGTTTGATTTTATAAAAAATGGTATTCTTTTGTTATCATCATTTTTAATTATTTATAATCCTTTTGTTCAGGAATTCTTTTTATATGAAGAGAGTTTTGCAATGTGTTTAAGCTTATATTTTACAGTTTTAGCTGCTTATTTAATATGTGTAAAAAGTAGTAAATTAAAATATTTAATAAGTTTGATACTTTTAGTATTAGCTAGTTTTTTATATCAATCTAATTTATGTATGTATATTCCTTTAATAATAGTTTTTTCTTTATTTAGCGAAGATGAAAATAATATTTGTTCATTTTTGAAAAAGAATTTTTTATTTATTATTTATAATTGTTTAATTTATGGATTATCTTTAATTATTTCTTTTACATTTATGAAACTATATATTAAATTTTTTCATGTTTCATCATTAAAGGTTGGAGAAGTTAATATTTTAAAGAATATAAAGTTTATTATTAATTCATCATTTTCTACTATTAGGTATTGGTTGGGATATGTTAATCACAATATTGCTTTGTTATTTTGGTTAGTTATTTTTATTATGAATATTATTTTATTATTGTATAATTTTAAAAAAAATTATTTTAAAATTATTTGTTCAATAATTTTAATCTTTTTAAGTGTATTAATTGCTTATGTACCTAATTTAGTAATGATTAGTAGTAGTAATTATGTTGCACCAAGAATGTTATGTTCAATTGGAGCAATTTTTGGCTTTATGTTTCTTTTATCTTTATTATATGAGATAGAAAATAATTGTTTTAAACGTATATACTTAATTAGTAATTTTATGGTACTAATATTGTTTGTTTTTTATGTTTCTACTAATTATTTTTTTAATCAATATTATAATTTAAAAAGATATAATGAAGATAGAACTTACATTAATGAAATAAGTCAGGAAATAAAAAAATATGATAATAAAAAGTTAAAAGATGTTTATTATATAGTTGATGTTAATAATATATATTATGATTATAAAATAAAAAATATTTTTAGTGTTAAAATTTCAGCTATTGATTGGGGATTGATTTGTGGACTTCATTATGAAGGTTCTCATTATAATTATGTTTTAATGAGTAGTAATGATTATAATGAATTAAAAGAAAAATATAAAGTAAATAATAATAACTATCAATTGATATATAATAATGATAAATTATATTTAATATTACGATAGAATAGAATTTCTATTCTTTTTTTATGTTATAATGATTTTATAGTTAGGATGATTTTATGATTAAATTAAGTGTAATAGTTCCATGTTATAATGTTGAAAAATATTTGAATGCTTGTGTAGATAGTATTTTGCAAGCTAAAATAGATGATATGGAAATTATTTTAGTAAATGATGGTTCAAAAGATAATACTTTGGAAATTTGTTTGGATTATGAAAAAAAATATCCTAATTTAATTAAGATTGTTGATAAAAAAAATGGTGGTTTATCTGATGCACGAAATGTTGGAATAAGTAAAGCAAACGGAGAGTATTTAGCTTTTATTGATAGTGATGATACGATAAAGGAAAATTTTATTAAAGAAATGATTGAGAAGGCTTATTCTGGTAATTTTGATATGGTTACTTGTGGAGTTAAAATGATTTATGAAGACCATGAGGTTGCTGTTGATCCAGGTTATTTAACTGATTTGATTGGGAAAGAAGCAATAAAAGGTCAAATGTACGATTTCTATCCAGCTGCTTGTAATAAAATTTATAAAAAAGAGTTATTTAAAGACTTAAAATTTAAAAAAGGTGTTGCTTATGAAGATGTAGAATTTATGTATCGTTTGTTGCCTAATATAAAGAGAATAGGTGTTGTAGAAGGCTTTTATTATGAATATATGCAAAGGGAAGGTTCTATTACTTATACTTTTAATGAAAAGTTATATGATATGGTAAATAATTTTGATTCTATTTTTAAGTATTATAAAGAACATAATTTATTTGATGAATATTATGAAGAATTAGAATATGTTTATGTAAGATATTCTTTGGCTACTTTTGTTAAAAGAATGGCTAAATGTAAGGATAAGAAGAAATTTGATGAAGCAGTTAATTATGCTTTAACTAAAGTAAAGAAAAACTTTCCTAAATATAAGAAGAATAAGTATTTAAAAAAGAGTAAAAAAGGCTTTTATTTAAAATATTTTAATAAGTTTATAGCATCAATTGTTTTTATGGTAGAGAAAAATCGCCAAAATTAAATTTTGAAAAGTAAACATGGTATAATAAGATAGAGATGGTTTTATGGAAAAGAAAAAGATAAAAAAAGTTATGTTTATTGCTAGTACAGGGGGACATTTAAGTGAGTTATTACAATTAGCACCTTGTTTTACGAAGTATGATTTTACAATTGTTACAGAAAAAACGAAAAGTAATATGGGACTTAAAAAAAAATATCCTGGTCGAGTTCATTATATAATATCGGGAACTTATACAACTCTTAGAGCTAAATTAACTTATTTATTTAAGTTATTTGCTAATTGTTGGATTTCATTATATTTAATGATTAAAATTCGTCCAGATTTTGTGGTAACTACAGGGTCTCATAATGTTGGACCGATGTGTTGTTTAGCAAAATTATTTGGTAAAAAAGTAATCTTTATTGAAACATTTGCTAATAATTCAAGTCCAACGAAAGCTGGTAGAATAATTTATAAGTTTGCTGATTATTTTATAGTACAGTGGGAAAGTATGTTACAATATTATCCTAACGCTATTTATGGTGGTTGGATTTATTAGGAGTGATATAATGAAAAAGAGTATGAAAAATGAGGATAAAAAGAAAAGGACTATTTATGACTATGTAAGAATTTTTATTTCTTTTCTTTTTTTAGTAATATCTTTTATTTTAGTGTTATCTTTAATTAAAACGAAGATGTTACCCAATAAATATTTATTTGGAATAATTGGAATAGTAATTTTACTTAATATAGTTTGTGATTTCCTACTTTTTTTGAAAAATAAATTTTTGAATGTTATAGGTTTTATTTTAGTTATATTATTGGGTGTTTCTTTTGGAGTAGGATTTAATTATGTTAATAAAACGATAAGTATTTTAGAGGATATGGTAAGTGTTGTAGAAGAAAAGACAACATATTATATTTTAACTATAAAGAGTAGTAATTATAATAATTTAAATGATTTAAAAAGTCATAATATGGGAATAATGAAACAAAATAATGAAGAGTTGAAGAAAGAATTAAATAACCAAGTTAGTTTAGAGTATAAAGATTATGATTCAGTTGGTAATATGGTATATGATCTTGAATTAAATGAGGTAGATAGTATAGTTGTTAGTTCAACAGTCTATGATTTGTTATTAGAAGAAAATAGTAGTTTTATGGAATTAGTAAAAAAGGTTGGGGAAGTTGTTGTTACTGGTAAAGCTAATGATACAGAGTCAACCATTGATGTTGGGAAATCATTTATTGTTTACTTAAGTGGATTAGATTCACGTGATACAAGTTCTGTTTCTACGGTAGGTTTAAGTGATGTTAATATTTTAGCAGTCGTTAATCCTACAACACATAATGTATTATTAGTACATATTCCACGAGATTATTATGTTTTATTACATGGAGCAACTAGAATGAAAGATAAACTTACTCATGCCGGCTTATATGGAATAGATATGTCAATGAAAACAGTGGAAGATATTTTTGATGTTAATGTTAATGCATATGTTAAAGTTAATTTTAAAGCTTTGACTAGTGTTGTTGATGCTATTGATGGTATTGAAGTATATAGTGATACGACGTTTAAATCATTTCATAAAAAAGGATGGCTAGTTAAAAAAGGAATGAATTATATGAATGGTGAGAAAGCACTTGCATACTCGCGTGAAAGATATGCTTATAGTACGGGAGATCGCCATCGTGGTCAAAATCAAACAGATGTTATGGCAGCTATTATCAAAAAAATATCTACAAATAAAAAATATTTACTAAAATATGATGATATTTTAAAATCAATTGAGCCGTATGTTGCAACTAATATAAAAATAGATGATGTTCAAGGAATTGTTAAAAATCAATTAGATACAATGAGTTCATGGACAGTTACTAATATTAGTGTAAATGGTAGTGATGGTCAAAATTATACAGCTAGTTTTCCTAAACAATTAACTTATGTTATGAATCCGACGCAAAAAACAATTGATGATGCTAAAGATAAGATAAATCAAATTATGAAAGGTGAATAAATATGATTTTAGTAACTTTGGGGACACAAGATAAACCTTTTACAAGGTTACTTGATGCTGTTTTACGTGAAATCGAAAAAGGTAACATTAAAGATGAAGTTATTGTTCAAGCAGGATGTACAAAGTACGAAACAGATAAAATGAAAATTTTTGATTTAATTCCAATGGAAGAGTTTGATACCTTAATGAAAAAATGTGATTTGTTAATTACTCATGGAGGTGTAGGTAGTATTATTACTGGATTGAAATGTAATAAAAAAGTTATTGCTGTACCTAGATTGGCCAAATATGGTGAACATGTTAATGATCATCAAAAGCAAATAATTGAAAAATTTTCAGATAATGGTAATATTATCGGTATAGAAAATTTAGATGACTTGGGTGAAGCTTTAAAGAAAGTAAAAAAATTTAAACCAAAGAAATATAAAAGTAATACGAATAATATGATTTCTTTGATAGAAAAAATAATTGATGAAAATTAAAAATAAAAGTATCACAGAGACGTGGTACTTTTTGTTGCTTTTTTAAAAGGAATTATCATGGTATAATAAAAGAAGTTTTGGAAGTGATATTATGAAATATGATGTATATGATTTTGATGGAACAATATATGATGGAGATTCAGGAGTAGATTTATTTTTATTTTGTTTAAAAAAATACCCTAAAATAATTAGAAGATTACCTAAAATGTTAGGTAAAGCTATTTGTTATTTATTAAAGTTATGTACTATGGAAGAACTTAAAAGTGTGGTCTTTGCTTTTCTACAAGATATACCTGACGTTGATGTGATGATTGAAGAATTTTGGCAGAATCATGAAAAAAAATTAAAATCATTTTGGGTCGAGAAAAAAAATCATAAAAAGGATATTATAATATCAGCTTCTGGTACATTTTGGTTAGAACCAATAGCTAAAAAATATAAAGTTTGTGATTTGATGGCTACGGATATTGATAAAAAAACAGGGCAAGTAAATGGTAAAAATTGTCATGGCAAACAAAAAGTTAATAATTTTTATCAAAAATATCCAAAAGCTATTGTTAATAAGATGTATACTGATTCAATTAATGATTTACCTTTAATTGATGAAGCTAGAGAAGGTATTTTGGTAAAAAAAGACAAATTATATAATTATTATGAATATAAACCAAATGTTATAGTTAGATTTTGGCGCTGGGGTTGGGGAATTTACCATAAAAATGAAGAATTATGGAACTATTTAATTGTTGGTGGATTAACAACCATAGTTAGTTTAGGAACATATTTTATTTGTACAACAACTTTTTTAGATCCTGGTAATACAATAGAATTACAAATAGCTAATGTTATATCATGGATTTTTGCTGTTGCTTTTGCTTATGTAACTAATCGAATATATGTTTTTAAAAGTAAAGAAAAAAATTATTTGAAAGAAATTTCTTCTTTTGTTGGTTCACGTGTATTTAGTTTATTACTAGACATGTTAACAATGTTTTTAATAGTTTCGGTCTTTACTTTAAATGATAAGATTGGTAAAATAGTTTCGCAAATTATTGTAACAATTGTTAATTATGTCCTTAGTAAATTACTTGTATTTAAAGGAAGTAATAAAGAGAACTTATAAATAATATTATAAGTTTTTTATGTTTAATGATATAATTGGTGTGGTGATTTTTAATGTTAAAAATTGAATTATTGGATCCAAGTAAAATAACTAAAGATGGAAGATATTGTGATATGAATATACCACTAATTACCAAATTAAGTGATGATGAAATTGTTCAAGTTCGAAGATACTTTCATGATAGTACAATTGCTTGTGATAGAAAAATTCAAGGAAAACTTGTTAAAACAAGAAATTATGAATTAACTAGAGATAGTTATAGTACAAAAAAAATTAAAGTAAAAGGTAAGATAAATAGTAATCGTAAGGGAATGGTTAAACTTGTTATTTTTGGAATGACTGTTTTGTTATCGATAGAATCTTTTTTAGTATATAAGAATATAAAAATGATTCCTAAACCAACTATATCAGATACTCAAGAAACTAATATTGATATTACAAAACCATTAGTAGCTACTTCTGTATCAGAAACTTTAGCACATTTGGATGAAACGAAAAAAGAAGCTTATAGGTTAATAGATAAGTATTGTAAAATATATTCGATTGATTATGGAATAACATGTAATATATTCGAAAAATTAACTGATAGTTTTACTAATCCAGAATTTGTTAATGAATTGTATATAAAAGGAATTCATTGTAAAGGAATTGAAGTAAGAGCTTCATCATTGGAAGAATTAGTGTTATATGTAGTTAGAAATATTAAACAAGCTCCTGATGATTTTGAACTTAGTAGTGATAATTTGACTGTTTATAGTACTTATGAAAATGATGAGAATTATGAACAAAAAATATCTTATTATGCTGATTTGTTAGGTGTTGATAAATGTTTGGTTTATGCTATTGTTAAGGAAGAAACAGGATTTGATAGTGATTTGTTTAGAAATAGTAATAATCCTGCTGGACTTCGTTTAAATGGCGATTGGTGGAATTTTAGTACTAAAGATGAGGGATTCATTGAATTATGCTTAGAAATGAAAAAGTATGAACTAATGGGAGCAACGACAATTGAGCAAATTGGTGCTATTCATGCACCTATTTCTGATGGAAATGCTGGATGGGTTGCTAATGTCACACAAATATATGATATGGCTAAAGAAAATGAAAATGAATTATTTGGAAATACTATTCCTAATGGAATGAGTAAGTAAAGGAGAGATTAAAATGTATGATATTGTAGATGGTAATAAAGCTTGTGCAAGTACAGCTTATTTCTTTAGTGAAATAGCTAGTATTTATCCAATTACACCTTCTAGTCCAATGGCTTCAGAAGTTGATGTAATAAGTAAGACCGATAAAAAAAATTTATTTAATGATTCAGTTAAAGTGGTAGAAATGCAAAGTGAAGCTGGAGCAGCAGGGACACTTCATGGGGCATTGTTATCTGGTAGTCTAGCGACCACTTTTACAGCAAGTCAGGGATTACTTTTGATGATTCCTAATATGTATAAAATAGCTGGAGAATGCTTACCGGCTGTTATCCATGTAGCAGCACGTACTATAGCGACTCATGCTTTATCTATTTTTGGAGATCATTCAGATGTTTATGCAACACGTCAAACTGGTTTTTGTATGCTAGCTTCAACTAATGTAGCAGATGCTAACTATTTAGCTGCCGTTGCACACCTTAGTGCAATCGAAGGAAGTTTACCTTTTATTCATTTCTTTGATGGTTTTAGAACTAGCCATGAAGTAAATAAAATAAAAAAATTATCAGAAGTTGATTTATTAAATTTAGTAAATTTTGATAAAGTTTATGAATTTAAAAAGAGAGCTTTAAATGTTGGTTCACATATTCAAAAAGGAATGGCTGAAAATGAAGATATTTATTTTCAGTCATTAGAAGCACGTAATGAACTTTATGATAAAATGCCAGATATAGTAAATGATTATATGCAAAAAATTAATGCTATTACTGGTAAAAATTATAAACCATTTAATTATTATGGTGATGAGGCTGCGACAAATGTTATTGTAGCCATGGGTAGTGTTTGTGATACAATAAAATTAGTTGTTGATGATTTAAACCAAAAGGGTTGGAAAGTTGGTTTAATAGAAGTTCATTTATATCGTCCGTTTAGTACCAAGTATTTAAAAGAAATTTTACCAGAAACTGTTTGTAAAATCGCTGTTTTAGATCGTACTAAAGAAGCTGGGGGAGTTGGTGAACCGCTATACTTAGACGTTTGTAGTGCATTAATGGGTGAAGGTGTAAAAATTGTTGGGGGAAGATATGGCTTAGCAAGTAAAAATACAACACCTGATCAAATATATGCTGTATATTGTATGTTAAATAGTGAATTAAAAAATAATTTTACGATTGGAATAGAAGATGATGTAACTAACCTAAGTTTAGAAAAAAAAGATTATCATATTTCATTAGATTCTAAAGAAATAAAAATATTTGGTTTTGGTAGTGATGGTATGGTTAGTACTAGTAAAGACATAATGAAGATTGTTGGAACAGGAACAGATAAGTTTGTTCAAAGTTATAACCAATATGATTCAAAGAAAAGTGGGGGAGTTACAATTTGTAACTTACGTATCTCTGATAAAGAGATTAATGCTCCTTACTATGTAACAAGACCAGATATTGTTGTTATAACTAAGCAAGAATATTTATACAAATTTGATATGACTAGTCAATTACCAGAAAATGGAATTTTAGTTATTAATACACATGAAGAAGATATGAATGCTTTTTTACCTAATAACGTTAAGAAAGATATTATAGAAAAAAATATTAAGTTATATACTATTGATGCAGAAAAGATTGCTCTTGATGTGGGAATAAAAGGTAAAATAAGTAAAATAATGGAAATGATTATCTTACATTTAATTGATTATCCGGATGCTTTAGGTGCAGTAAGTCGTTCAATAGTAAAACAATTTGCGACTAAAGGACAAGATATTGTTGATGCTAATGAGAAAGCGATTACGATGTCTTTAGATAATTTAAAATGTTATACAGATGAATTAACTTATGCATTAGAAGAAGCAGAGGAAGATGGTAACATCTTTGATATTATAAATGCCCGTCAAGGCGATGATTTAAAGGTTAGTGACTTAGTACCTTATCGTGATGGAACATTTCCTTGTGCATTATCAAAACGTGAAAAGCGTAATGTTAGTACTTATGTACCTAAATGGGATAGTAGTAAATGTTTAGAATGTGGTCAATGTGCTATTGTGTGTCCACACGCTGTTATTAGACCATTTGCTTTAACCGATAAAACACAAGGTATTCCACTTCTTGGAAAACCAGATTATAATTTTGAAATAGTTGTTTCTGAAGCAGATTGTACTAGTTGTGGTTTATGTATTAATGCTTGTCCTGGTAGGGGGGGCGAAAAGGCTTTAGCTTTTGGTAAGTATGATGAAGAAAAGCAAGAACATGCTAATTATATGTTTGAAGAGTATCATAATCCAGAAGGTTTATTCCCAATTTCAACTGTTAAAGGTTCCCAATTTGAGAAACCAAGATTTGAATTTAGTGGAGCTTGTGCAGGTTGTGGAGAAACACCTTATATAAAATTATTAACACAATTATTTAAAGATAAATTAATAATTGCTAATGCAACAGGTTGTTCTTCAATTTATGGCGGTAGTGTACCAAGTACTCCATATTCTATTCCTTGGGCTAATTCGTTATTTGAAGATAACGCTGAATTTGGTTATGGAATGTTACTAAGTTACAATAAGAGTCGTTCACGTGTTAAAAATATAATTGAACAATCAATTGAAAGCGTCGATGAAGAGGTTAAAGCTTTATACCAAGAATGGTTAGATAATCCAAATGATTTTACTATTACTGAAAAAGTTAAAAAAAATTTGAAAGATAAACAAATTCCAAAAGATTTAGAAAAAATGTTAGATTATGTGCCAGCTCGTAGTGTATGGACAATTGGTGGAGATGGCTGGGCTTATGATATTGGTTTTGGTGGAATTGATCATGTTTTATCTAGTGGTGAAAATGTGAATATCTTAGTTTTAGATACTGAAGTTTATTCAAATACTGGTGGTCAAGCAAGTAAATCATCGCGTGTTGGTCAAGTTGCTCAATTTGCTGATAGTGGTAAGAAGACTGCTAAGAAAGATTTATTTAAGATAGCAATGAGTTATCCTAATTGTTATGTGGCTAATGTATCATTAGGAAGCAACTTTATTCAAACAATAAAAGCTTTTCAAGAAGCCGAAGCACATAATGGACCATCTATCGTTATTGCTTATTCACCATGTATTGAGCAAGGTATTAAAGGTGGAATGAGTAACTCTTCTAGTGAACAACGTTTAGTTGTCGAATGTGGTTATACTTCATTAATGAGATATAAGCCTGAAGAAGATAAATTATATTTAGATAGTCGTGAACCAGATTTTGATAAATATGAAAAATTATTAAAGAATGAAGTTAGATATGATAGCTTATTGGTTAAAAATCCAGAGCAAGCGAAGGAAATATTAGAACTTAATAAACAAGAAGCAATGAAGAGATATCAATTCTATAAAGAATTGAGTCAAAAATAAAAGAGAAAAGTAAATGAATACTTTTCTCTTTTTTCTTGTTTGTTAAGCAATTTTTTCGCCTTTTTTTATAAGCTTTTTGATTTGTTTATTAGTTTTTGAATAATATTTATTAATAATATTTCTTTTTTTAGTAAGTTTTAAATAATTCTTTTCTAGATTATTATTTAATTTCGTAGTATATTTAATAAACTTTTTGTCATAAGCTAATTCAGGATATTTATTTAGGGCATTATAAGTAATGTATTGAAGTTTTTCAATATTATTGTATGTTTGATCTATTGCTTTATCTAAAGCGTCCTTTCCTTGCTTTAAAGCATTTAAATCAGCAGGTTTAAATTTGTTTATTTTTCTTTTAAAGAAAGCATTTATAAAATTGAAATGATTATCTATAATTAAACCAATAGTAAAATAGAAAAAATATCTACTTCTTATAAAAGGAAAAGCTAATATGGAGGTCATCTCAGTTAAAAGGGAGGCTTTTTCTAGATTTTTCATTAGTATTTTTTTATCAATATTAGCAATTTGTTCTTCTGATACTTTTTCAAGGCTTTCTACTTGTTTAATTAATTTATTGTTAAATTCTAATTCTTGTTCTAAGTGTAAAGAATATAGGTAATCTTGAAGGCTTTTAATTTCTTCCTCAGTGATAGTTTTATTAAATTCTTTTTTTTCTTTTTCAAAATCTATTTCTTGTTGTAAATAAATTTTTTCTTTAGCGTGTCTTAATTTTTCCTTTTGTTTGTTGAGAACTTTTTTTTGTTCTTCTGTTAAAGTAGTACTATATTTTATTTCGTAATTTTCTATTTCGGTTAATAATTTGTTTATTTCATTTTTGTATAAATCATATTCTTTATCTTCGATTTCTTTAGGAGATTTCATTTCGCTAATACTATTTTCAATAGTATTATTTGTAGCTTTTTCTAAAAAGAGAGTACTGGTTATTATAATGGTATTTTTTTCTTTAGTTGTTTCTTTTTTAATTTCTTCTTTACCATTTTTTATTTTGTCTATTGTTTCTTGACTTAAGTTATCTTTTTTTGATGTTTGTTCTTTATTTTTAATAGTTTTTGGTGATGTTTCTGTTTGGCTGTCGGTGAAGGAATTTTTAAGTACTATATTTTCTAAAGTTCTTGGAGATTGAGAAACTTTTGTCTCGTTGTTTTCTATTTGAGGAATAGTTTCTGTGACAGCTTCTTTAATTGTGACGTTTTTAATGTTTACCTTTGCTTGTGAATAATCAGATATATTATTGGATTGAAAGTTATTTTTCAAAGATTTATTACTATTTTCTTTGTTGTTTTTTTCATCAACATATTTTTCATTTTTTATATTTTTAGTTTGAGTGGTTTGTTTTGGTGATTTTACCACTTTTTTATCATCTTTTTTTAGTAATTCAGTAGCTGCTTTGGTACCAAAAGCAATTGAAACATTTATAGCGTTAGTTATTTTATCTTTTGTTTTTATTTTTAATTCATCTTTGCTTATCAAGGGAACCATTGTAATAGCTGGAACTTGAACTTTTTTTCTTATTTCTTTTTTAGAGCTTGCTGGTGTTATAATTTTTTGTTTGATAGAAATTTTATTTTTTTTAAATTTATTCGTCATTAGTTTAGGAGTTAATTTGGTAGCTATGACATATGTTTTATTATCTTTATCTTTAATATTTTTGGTATTGTTTTTTTCGGACTGTGGTAGTTCATTAATTTTTTCTTTAATTATTTTTTTGATTTCCTTTTTAATTGTTTCCTCATTAAGTGATTTCTTTTCTTTTTTAATTTTAGTAATTTTCTTTTTAATAATCGGTTTAATTTCTTTTTTTAATTTATCAATTGATTGAATTTTTTTTGCTTTTTGGCTCTCTAATTCTTTTTTTATTTCTTTTGTTATATATAAGTCGATAAGTTTATCTGAAAATGTAATAATTTTGATATTTGGTTCAATTTCAATTTTAGAATAAGTATCTGGAATTGTGGTAATTTCTTGAAAAGCATTTTCTTTGTTATTATTTGTATCGATATTTGAAGAATTGCTATTATAAACTATTTTATTTTCTTTTGTTTTAATTGTTTTTATTTTTTCATTACTTTTATTTTTAGGATCTTTTTTAAATAAATTGAAAATAAGTTTTAAAATATATTTAAAAAAATGAATAATATATATAATTATTTTTTTAATAAATTGTAGCATTTTGTTTCACCTTGTTATTTATTTTACCATATTTTGAGACAAAAAAAATAGGAGTTGTCCCCCTGAGAACAACTCCAAAAAAGAATAAAAAGGGGTTGGCTAGTGTGATACTAGCACCAATTCGCCTCAAAGTGAATTGGTACTTAATATACTAACTTTATAACCCTTTTTTGTCAACGCTTTTTCAGTAAAAATACACAAAAAAAGCAAGAAAATTTATGACTTTTGGTTTGGCTATAACTTTAAGTAAAAATGATTTTTTTTGCTATAATTTTTTGTTATTTTAGAGAAGACGAAATGTTTTTTTAAAAACAAATGTATGCTATAATTTTAGTGGTGATAAACATGGATATTAGTTTAATAGGTGGCGTCGGAGATAAGTTGCTTGATTATTTAAACAAACTTAAGTTATATACAGTTGAAGATTTATTAGAATATTATCCATATCGATATGAAATAATAAAAGTTATAAAAATGAGTGAAGTTAAACCTTTAACGTTATGTACAATAAAAGGCGTTGTTGAGAGTGAACCTCATGTTACATATATAAATAAAAAGTTTAATAAAATGACTTTTAGATTAAATGCGGATGGTTATTTAGTTAATGTAACGATTTTTAATCGAGGATTTTATAAAAATAATTTAAAAATTGGCCGAGTAATAAGTGTGATAGGTAAATATGATAATGTTAGAAATAGTTTTACTGCTAGTGATATAAAATTTGAATTAATTACAGGAGTTAAAGTTTTGCCGGTTTATCATCTAGTAAATGGTTTAAATAATAAAGTTCTTACTAAAATTATAAATGATTCTTTTTCTTTAAGAGTTGATTTAGAAGATGATATACCTAGTTATTTGAAAGAAAAATATAATTTTATGGATAAAAAAGAAGCTCTTTATAATATTCATTTTCCTCATAGTACAGAAGCATTAAAGAAAGCACGTTTACGATGTATATATGAAGAGTTTTTTGTTTTTATGTTTAAGATGAATTATTTAAAGTATCAGTATGATTTAAATAACGTAGGAGTTAGTAGAAAAGTTGATTATCTAGAAGTTAGTAAATTTATTGATACTTTGCCTTTTAAGCTTACAGATGATCAGTTAGCAACTGTCAGAGATATTTATAATGATTTAATTAGTCCTAAAAGGATGAACAGGTTAGTTTTAGGTGATGTTGGTAGTGGTAAAACCTGTGTGGCGGAAATAGGAATGTATATAAATTATCTGGCTGGATATCAAAGTTCAATGATGGCTCCGACTGAAATTTTAGCAAGGCAACATTATGAAGGAATAAAAAGTATTTTTGTTAAAACTGATATTAAAGTATCTTTATTAGTTGGAAGTATGAAAAAGAGTGAAAAGAAAAAAGTTTATACAGAAATTCAAAATGGAGAAGTTGATATTTTAGTTGGTACACATGCTCTAATTTCAGAAGAAGTTCATTTTAAAAATTTAGGTTTGGTTATAACAGATGAACAACATCGTTTTGGTGTTAATCAAAGAGGAATTTTACAAAATAAAGGAATATTATCAGATGTACTATATTTATCGGCGACTCCAATTCCAAGGACTTATGCTTTGACTTTGTATGGAGATATGGATACATCAATAATTAAACAAAAACCAAATGGTCGTAAAGAAATTATTACTAAGGTAGTAAATATTAAAAATTTAAAACAAGTATTATTTCATATGTTGGAAGAAGTAAAAGCGGGGCATCAAATTTATGTTGTAGCTCCTTTAATAGAAGATGAAGAGGAAAATTCTGATTTAAATGATGTTTTAAAGTTAAAAGAAAAGTTTGATATAGCTTTTAATAATAAAGTTAAAACAGCTATATTACATGGGAAAATGAAAAATTCCGAAAAAGATGATGTTATGAATAGATTTAAAAACGGAGATATTAAGATATTAATTAGTACAACTGTAATAGAGGTTGGTGTCGATGTAAAAAATTCAACAATGATGGTTATCTTCAATGCTGAAAGATTTGGTTTAGCGACTTTGCATCAATTGCGTGGTCGAGTAGGACGTAATGATTTACAGTCTTATTGCTATTTAATAAGTGATGCTTCGGCTCCTCGTTTAAAAGTTATGGAAGAAAGTAATGATGGTTTTTATATAAGTCAAAAAGATTTTGAACTGCGTGGTGAAGGTGATTTATTTGGAACTAAACAAAGTGGTGATATGATTTTTAAAATAGGAGATATAAAGAGAGATTTTAAAATTTTAGTTCAATGTAAAAATGATGCTAATATTTTTGTTGAAAAAAATACTGTGAATAACTTTAAAGATTATCCACAGTATTTAAAGATATTAAAAGAATTAGAATTCTTAGATTGATTTTAATTCTTTTTTTGTATTATTTCCAATATTAAAGATAAGAGCACCAATTATGGTAGGAGCATAGTAAGTTGCAAAGCGCCAAAGAATAAGGAGTGCAGAAAGACTAGGCTCTTTTACAAAATTAGCAAAGAAACCATGAAATCCTAATTCAGTTCCACCGGTAGCACCAGGGATAGGAATGAAGCAACTCATTAAATAAATATATGTTCCGGCAGCAATTGTTGATATTATTGTTAAGTTATTGGCACAACCAATTGCAATTGCAATGAATATCGGTAATAAATAATAAAGAAATAAACTAATAATTTGGTAAAAACAGCATTTGATAAAAGTTGCTTTGTTTTTCCTTAATTCTTGACCATTTTTATAGTATTCATCACATGTTTCAGTCCATTTTTTTGTTTGCTTTTCTTTATTTTTAACTATTTTTAATTTGGCAAGAAAATTTATTATATTAACAATAATTGTTTTATTAAATTTTTTAGAAAAACTTATTAACATTAATAGAATTAAAATAATGAAGTTAGCAATAAAACCAATTATTGTAAGGTTGGTTAGAAGAGGTGATTTAACGAACAGATGAAGTGTATTATTTAAAATAATTGCTAAACAACTATAAAGCATAAAAATAATTTGAAAAACAATGTAATTTTGAATAACAATATTTGTTCCATTTGATACACTAATTCCTTTTTTATGCATTTCATAAACTTGAAGAGGTTGCCCACCAGTTGAAAGAGGTGTTATACCATTAAAAAATTTGGTGATTATTCCTAGGTATAGAACGTATCTAAAATTAATATCTTTTTTGTAGGTCTTTAAAATATTGTAGAAACATAGTTGATCAAAAAGAAAATATAAAAAGAAAACAATGATTGTTATGAAAAGCCAGAGTACATTAGCATTTAAAATAGAATTTATAATATTTTGATAATCATTCTTTAGTAATAACCAAAGGACAAAAATTGTTGATATAAAAATAATTAAAGTATTTAATTTATGATGTTTTATTTTTTTCTCAGTTTTGATATGAATCACATCCTCAGCTTGATTATACTACAATATAATAGTAAGAAAAATAAAAAAATAGTATTATTACTTGTGTTGACAATTATTTATTTTGATATAATATATCTGAGGTGTTACTATGAAAGTGTTATCTTTAAAAGAACCATTTGCAGCTTTAATAAAAGATGGAATTAAAACTATTGAAACAAGAAGTTGGAATACAAAGTATCGTGGTGAAATATATATTCATGCTAGTCTTACTAGAAGTAAATCTGAAACGGTTCCTGAAGCAGAAAAGTTAGTTAAAACTAAAGAAAATCCTGGTTTTATTTTATGTAAATGTGAATTAGTTGATTGTGTTGAAATGACTGATGAATACTTGGCAGAGTTAGATAAAACTTCTAATGATTATAAATGTGGAATATATGCAAAGGGAAGATATGCTTGGAAATTAAAGTTACTTGAAGTTTTAGATAATCCCATTCCTTGTAAAGGTAAGTTGGGTATTTGGAATTATAATGATGAAACTAAAAAGTAACTATCTAAGGAAAGATGGGAAAGTATTGGATTTTTTATACTTCCCTTTTTTGATAATAATCCTGAAGTAAAATGTATGATTTATAATTATAAATTTTAAACAAACAAAAATGGAGCCACAAGGGCTCCTTCAGGGGGTTTTGGTTGATCCACTTTCATACATAATCATGAAAGTGATCCAGCATGACGTTTATCATGCTAATTAAATGATATATTATTTTATTTTTTTTGTCAATGAAGTAATTAAAAAATTAAAATAAAAAAGTAATATTAGTTATAAAGTAGACATTTTATGATAACAGATTATTGTTGAATGATTTGTTGAAAAAAGGTATTTTTTTTAAAAAAAAGGCAAAATAATGATAAAATTATATTAATTTTAGTTTACAAAAATATTTACTGATTATTTACGCTTTTTAAAAAAAGAATATTTTATAAATTTTTAATATATTTTTATAATATAAAATTGACGTTTTATAATTTTGTGATAGAATACTTTCGTGTGACGTGGAGGACTAGTTGAAATGAAAAAAGAAATTAGTACAGAGAAGTTAACTAAGGAAATAAATGATACATTGATACATAAGGCCTTTGTAGTACGAAGTGGTAATTATTTGGCTGCTTATTTAACAAAACATAATCGAAGTGTAGATGCAATTAGATTGATGAAACGTTGTCATGATCATGATGCTTCTAAATTGAGAAATACTGAAGAGTTTATGTATTTAGCTAGTATAGTTGATGAAATAGATTCAATGCATGATGTGGAGCATGTTTTAAGTACAAAGCAACAAGAAGCAATAAAATTGCATTGGAAAAGAAATTCTCATCATCCTGAACATTATGATAGCCCTAATGATATGAGTGATTTGGATTTGTTAGAGATGGCTTGTGATTGTCATGCTCGTAGTAAACAATATAAAACAAATTTAATTGAATATATAGATGCTCAGCAGGAAATTAGGTTTCATTTTGATAGAGAACATTTTGAAAAATTAAGAAATTACTGTCTGATTTTAGTTGAATTAACTAAAAAAGATAATTATTCAGTAGTAGAAGAAATGATTATACCAACTGCTATATCTTTTGATATAAAAGATTCAACTTTGAAAAAGTTAGAAAATTTTGATGAAACTTGTTATGTTGATTGTATTAAAACAGATCGTTTATATATGGAAAAGAAAGATGTTGCTGATTTTGCTTCGGTGGACTATACAATATATCTACGAGATGAGAATGTTCCTATTGGGTATATTTCTTTGAAATTTAATGCCCATATAGAATATAAAATTTATGAAAGTTATGCTGGTTTAGACTATGCTATTGAAGCTCTGGCTAAATTTATTGAAGTTTCGTCTTTTAATGAATTATTTGTGATTGTGCGAAGAGACAATAAATCTATGCTAGGAGAGTTAGCAGCTCTTGATTTTGAAATAACGAATGAAACAGATTGTACTTATACTTGTCGTTTTCGTAAAAAAGAAAACAAAAGAGTTCTTGGAGAAGAAGAACATCGTAAGATTGGTTTAAGTTTGATTAAAACTCAATAAAAAAATTAAGTTTTTATTGAGTTATTTTTTTTCCTTGATAAGTATCACGTTTTTTCATTTCTTTATCAATGTCATTTAAAACACAAAATTTTTTTAAAAGCCATGTTGGTTCAATAAGGTCTTCTTTTTTGGGATCACCGGTTATACGATGAATAACAATTTCAGGAGAAAGATATTCAAGTTGAGAAATAACGATATCGATATATTCTTCTTTCGTAAGAACATGAAATTTATTTTTTTCGTAGTAATCAGCTAAGTCAGTATTTTTGATAATATGTAACATATGGATTTTTATACCATTAATACCTAAACTATTGAGATATTTTACGGTATCTATCATATCTTCTTTAGTTTCGCCTGGTAAGCCATTTATTATGTGAACAACAACATCGATATGACGTTTTTTTAGTTCTGAGACCGATTCTTCAAAATTTTGCAAATTATGTCCGCGATTGATAAATTGTAAGGTTTTTTCATGAATAGATTGTAATCCAAGTTCAACACATAGATTAGTTTTTTGTGATAATTCTTCTAAATAATCATAGCATTCTTTAGTGATTGCATCACTACGTGTGGCGATATTTAGACCAACAACGTTGGGAAGGTTTAAGACTTCTTCATATTTTTCTTTTAGAGTGTTTACATCAGCATAAGTATTAGTATTGGCTTGAAAGTAGCCGATATAATAACAATTTGGCCATTTTTTATCCATTATATTTTTAATTTCGTAAAATTGTTCTGTTAAACTTTGGTTTTTGTTACCAGCAAAATCTCCAGAGCCAAGACGTGAACAAAAAATACAACCATGTCCCGTTTTTTCTTTGTTAGGACATGAAAAATTACCATTTAGAGAAATTTTGCAAGTTTTATGACCATATTTATTTTTGTAGTAATAATTAAGAGTATGATATCGTTTATTGTCATTTGAATATTTAAACATAGAAAATCACCAGTATTATTATAACACGTGTGTACAGCTTTTTTCGTTATTATATTAATTGTCGTTACCGATAAATTATGATATACTTTTTATGATTATATAATATAAAAGGGTGATTAAAGTGGCTAAGTTAGGTGAACATTTTGCCGTAAATTATGAGGATGCAATAAGTAAACCACAAGCAGTTTTTCAAGGACAATTTTATCGTATAACAATTTTAAGTGATTTACTTGTTAGACTTGAATTTAGTGATGAAGGGTACTTTGAAGATCGACCTACAGAATTTGCAACATTTAGAAATTTTAGTGTTCCACAAATGAAGGTTGATCAAAATGAAGGATTTTTAGATATAACAACTAAATATTTTAATTTACAGTATATAAAGGAAAAACCTTTTATTGGGACTTCATATGCTCCTGATGTTAATTTTAGAATAAAGCTTCTTGATTCAGATAATAAACAATGGTATTTTAATCATCCTGAGGCACGTAATTATTATGGAATAGTTGGGGATTTAGATAAGAGTACCAAGGTAATAGAACAAGAAGATAGAGCTAAGGATTTTAAACATGTGAAGAAAAAGATTGAAGATATATTTTATAAGCAAAAAGGTCTTTATTCTTCAGAAGGTTTTGCTTCAATTGATGATTCAAAATCAAATTTCATTGGTGAAGATGGTTCAATTATTTTTAATGATAAAAAAAGAATTGATACGTATGTTTTTCTGTATAATAAGGATTTTGGTAATTGTTTACAGAGTTATTTTATGTTGACTGGTATGCCACCACTTATTCCACGTTATGCCCTTGGAATATGGTGGAATAAAACAGATTATTATAATTTTGATGATGTAAAGAGTTTGTTGGTTAATTTTAATAAACATAAGATACCTTTAAGTATTTTATTATTGGGAGATAACTGGCATTTAAAAGATAAAAACAATTTACGAAGATTTAGTTCTGGATTTACTTTTAATAGAGAATTATTTCCGAAACCTAATGAATTTGTTAAGTATTTACATGATAGGGGAGTTAAAATTGGTTTAAATATTGATCCTAGTGATGGAATTTATCCACATGAACCGCATTATGATGATGTTGCTAAGGAATTAGGTATAAGTGAAAAGCAAACGATTCCTTTTAATGTTTTTGATAAAAGTTTGGTAGCTTCTTACTTTGATTATCTAATTGATCCTTTATATGATATTGGTATAGATTTCTTTTGGATAAACTATCGTAATTATCAAGATAAAAAGACTCAAGATGCTCTTAATTATTATCATTTCAGTGATTTTAAAAAAGATGAGTCATTAAGACCACTTATTTTAGCTAAGCCATCAACGATGGCTCCTCATAAGTTTCCAGTTCATTATAGTGGAGAAACTTTAGTTGGTTGGAATACATTGAAGGAACTTCCTTATTTCAATAGTACATCGTCTAATATAGGAGTTTCTTGGTGGAGTCATGATGTTGGTGGATATAAAGATGGTATTGAAGATGCAGAATTATATATAAGATATGTACAGTTTGGAACATATAGTCCAATCTTTAGATTTGGTGCTAAGTATGGTAAGTACTATAAAAGAGAACCTTGGAAATGGGATATAAAAACTTTAGGAATTGTTCGAGAGTATTGTCAGTTAAGACATCGTTTGATACCTTATTTATATTCAGAAGCTTATAAATATCATAAAATTGGATTACCATTAGTTCAACCACTTTATTATCAGTATCCGGAAATATATGATGAACTTGATTATAAAAATGAATATTATTTTGGAACAGAGTTATTTGTAGCACCAATTACTCGTGCTAAAGACCCTATTATGAACCGTGCTGTTGAAAAAATTTTTTTGCCAGAGGGAACTTGGTATGATTTTAAGACAGGCAAAAAATTTCCAGGTAATAAGAGGTATGTTATTTTTTATAAAGATGAGGATTATCCAGTTTTTGCCAAAAGTGGTTCAATAGTTTGTATGGCTGATTTAGAAAAAAATTTAAATGTGACAGATGCTCCTAAATCAATGGAAATACATGTTTTTCCAGGTCGTAATAATTCATATAATTTGTATGAAGATGATGGTTATAGTAATTTATATGAGGAAGGTTATTATATATTAACAAGAGTTGATTATAATTATTTGACGAATAATTATACGCTTATTATAAGAGCTTTAGAGGGAAAAACAGGAATTATTCCTGAAAAGAGAAATTATCGTATAAGGTTTAGAAATACTCGTGAAGCTAATGATGTTATTGTATATGTTGGAAGTGAACGCGTAGAGGCTGTTTCATATGTTGATGATGCTGACTTCGTTGTTGAAGTTAATGATGTTTCAACAACGAAACAATTAACGATTAATTGTAAGGGTAAAGATATTGAAATAGATGCTGTTCGTTTGATTAATGAAGATATTGAATCAATTATTTCAGATTTACAAATTAAAACAAGTTTGAAAGAACAAATTTCTGATATAATATTTTCTGATATGAAGATAGACTCTAAAAGAATTGAAATAAGAAAATTACAGAAAAAGGGATTGGATAAAATATTTGTTAAAATGTTCATGAAATTACTTGAATATATTGCACAAATATAGAGATTTAATCTCTTTTTGTTTGGGAAAAGTTGTTTATTTTAAAACAATATTGTATAATGATTGCAATTAGGAAGTGATATTATGCCAGAAGGACATTTTGGACCACCACCAGGAGGACCATTTGGACCACCACCAGGAGGACCACATCGTTGGGGATTTGATGGATTTTCACCACGTGGTAACAATTGGAATCGTAGAAGTTGGTATGGTACGCCATCAGGTTATGTTAGTACTCCGGATTATGATTTTAATGTTGCTATTTTTCCAAGATTAAGAACATTGGTTAAATGTGCTATTGATAAAGAAAATTCTAAAATGTGGACTAGATATGTTCCAGAGATGCAAGCTTATGGAATGACAATGGAAGAAGCTAAAAGGAGTAAAAAGTTTAAATTACAAAGAACTAAAAATGTTTTGAAAGGAACTTTGCTCGGAGTAGGAAGATACTTTAGTGAAGATTGGTTCAATTTTAAAGAAGATTTTGCTCTTTATAAAAGAAAACAGGAAAGATCTTTTGGAGATATAACAGATAATGAATATAATCTTGCTAAAGTAGATTATGACATTAAATGGTTGAGTCGTCTTTATAATAATGGTGAAATTGATATATCAAAATTTCGTGAAGTGTTAGGTAAAATTAAACAAAGTTTAGCAGTTGTTAAACGTGAAGAGCTAAATGAAAAAGATAAGGATTTATTCGATCTTTTGGAAAGAGAAATCACTGAAGAAAAAGTAGGAAGACATTCTAGAAGAAGATAAATCTTGAAATATTAGATAAAATAAATTATAATCAAGTAAACGTTGAAAAAAGAGTAGTAATTTAGAAATAAATATAAAGAGAGTTAGTGGTTGGTGCAAACTAATTATTTTGCTAAATGAACTTGCTTTGGGAGTTTTTAGGGTGATTCCTTTATAGATTTTATGAGCTAGATTTATCTAGAAATTAAGGTGGTACCACGACATTTTCGTCCTTATGATGAAAGTGTCTTTTTTATTTAAGAAAGTGAGGGAAAAGATGGTTTTTAGCTTATTATTTTTTGTAGTATTATTTATAATATTTTATTTTATTTATTATTTTATTTTTGATGATATGCTGAAGAAAGAAAAGTATACGAAAATAACAGAATTAGTATTTTTAACTAAAGTTTATAATCTTGATAAGAAAAAAATGAATTATAGGACTTGTTTAAATGGAGTAGCTATAATGAATGCTTTTATAATAGCGTTTACTATAACTTTAGTAGATGCATTACCAATTAATATAGTTTTTTCTTTAATTATAGCTTTTGTTGTATTAATGATAATGATTTATCTTGGTTATAAACAATATGGAAAATATTTAAATAAGAAATGGGGAAAGAAAAATGGAATATAATTTTAGTAAAATAGAAAAAAAATGGCAGAAATATTGGGATGATAAGGAAAGTTTTAAGGCTATAACAGGAATTGATAAGAAACCTTATTATGTATTGGTGGAATTTCCTTATCCAAGTGGAGCTGGTTTACATGTAGGTCATGTTAGAAGTTATACAGCTCAAGATGCCATTGCAAGAATGAAAAGATTACAAGGATATAATGTTTTGTATCCAATGGGATGGGATGCTTTTGGTGCTCCAGCTGAGCAATATGCAATAAAGAATCATATTCATCCTAAAGATGCAGTACGTGAAAATATAAAAACTTTTAAGGGTCAAATGAAAAATTTGGGTTTCTCATTTGATTGGAGTAGAGAATTTTCAACAACAGATCCGGAGTATTATAAATGGACTCAATGGCAATTTTTACAATTTTACAAACATGGAATGGCTTATAAAGATACAATTCCTGTAAATTGGTGTCCAAATTGTAAAACTGTTTTATCAAATGAAGATGCGGCTGGTGGCGTTTGTGAAAGGTGTGGCTCTTCAGTTGTTCAAAAAGAAAAATCCCAATGGATGTTAAGAATGAGTGATTATGCAGAAGACTTGTTAAAAGGATTGGATGATACTAATTTCGCCCCAAAAGTAAAAGTAGGACAAATAAATTGGATTGGTAAATCAACAGGTGTCGAAATGGATGTTGACATTGTTGGTGGAGGTAAGTTCTCTATTTTTACAACTTGTATTGAAACAGTTTATGGTATTACGTTCTTTGTAATTGCTCCAGATGGTAAATTGATTAAGGAGTTAATGCCAAGAGTAGAAAATAAAGAAGAAGTTGAAGCTTATATTGAAGAAACTTCTAAAAAATCTAATATGGATAGAACAGAGTTAAATAAAGGTAAAACAGGCGTTGAAGTAAAAGGAATAAAAGCTATTAATCCTGTTAATGGTAAGGAAGTGCCAATATTTTTAGGGGATTTTGTTTTAGGAGATTATGGAACAGGTGCGGTAATGGCAGTTCCTAGTCATGATCAACGTGACTTTGAATATGCTAAGGTACATAACTTAGAAATGATTCAAGTAATTGATGGTGCCGACGTTACAGAGAAAGCTTTTGAAAAAAATGAATATCTTGGTAAAGGATGTAAATTAATTAATTCTGAAGAGTTTACTGGCTTAATTGTTGAAGCTGCTAAAGAAGCAATTACTAAAAAATTAGAAGAAAAAGGAATTGCTAGAAGAGTTAATAATTATAAGATGAGAGATTGGATTTTTTCAAGACAAAGATTCTGGGGAGAACCAATTCCAATGATAAATTGTCCAGATTGTGGATGGGTACCAATGGATGAAAAAGATTTACCTTTGTTATTGCCTGATGTCGCTGAATATGAACCTACTGATAATGGAGAATCACCACTTGCTAAAATAACTGATTGGGTTAATTGTAAATGTCCTAAATGCGGTAAAGATGCTAAAAGAGAAACTGATACAATGCCTAACTGGGCAGGTTCAAGTTGGTATTTCTTGAGATTTATGGATGCT
>ULMG01021248.1_pt1 | contig 35225 bp, 40 predicted proteins | sample 1951601 | NCBI WGS metagenome assembly ULMG01 (sample SAMEA4835545, study PRJEB28245) | human gut metagenome | biome: gut microbiome; material: fecal sample | place: Denmark | collected 2008
AGTTCATGTGTTCCGACATCTGCCTTGATTTGAAGTTGCATGAACGGAGCGGTTATTTCAAATACCGCAAGGCGAAAGAGGAAGTGCTTGCCGAGTTTATATGAGACGGACGGTGTACCTGCAAATGCTTTACCTGATAAATATGCACAGGAGTTGGATAGTCGTTGACGACGGACGTGTATACCGTCAAAGCCTTGCATTCAGACGAGGATGGACAATAGTATTCGCATCAAGGGTTCTCCGGCTACGGAGCGTCCGTCCGCATAACGGCTATCTCCCCGGCACTACATGGAATATATCCGAATACGAACTGGACAAGGCATTGGCAAAGTATCGCAAGAAAAACCATGACGTTAAGGAACGGCTCAAAAAAGGAGCATCGTATCTTGAAGCAAAAGATGTCGAAGCCATTATTGAGATGGCAACCTACGGACTGGTCAAACTGGAGCTGACCGATTTGCCATTATTCAAACAATACTGATTACTCGAAAAATTACAATTATGACTTGGATTATCATTGAACTGTTATTCTTGACATTGCCTATCATACTGCCTGTTACATTGTACAGGAACAACCGCTCTTATATGACAAAGTTCTATTTGAGAATGGCAGGTAGTGAAAGCGCACGAAAACTGTATGTACAATGCCTGCTTATCTTCCTGTTGCTCTACCACTATGTCTATGCGGGCGGACACTTCGGTGAATGGGGCATACTGCCATCCACCATATTGTCTGCCGTTCTGTTTTCTTTCAAACGAGCCGACAAGTGGTTGCACAAGCTCCATGAGAACAGGAAAGGTTTTCTCATAACCTCTTTCATTACATTGATCATTTGTGCCATTCCACATTTGCACACGATGGCGGTAACGCTTGCCTTTCTTCTTTTGGCTGCCATGTTCTACCCGTCTTGTGATGCGTTAGCCAACTGGCAGAATGAGGAGGTTCGCAAGTCGTGGAAAGAGAATCCGGGAACAATATGCGAACATTATTATTGACATCATCACGCTAAGCTGCCACGAACAAGTGGACAGTGGCAGTGCAACAGAATCCACATATAGTCAAACCAAAAAACAATTGAAATGACGAAAGACAAGAATAAAGTTGCCAATCGTGTTTTGGCAGATATGGTGTTCTTCGACTACCTCAAAGAGAAAGTCGGAGAACGGAAGACAAAGACCGGAGCGTACTACGACCTGTTGGAAAAAGCAACGGCAGGTTTTGTCGCTCCTTTTCTGAAGAACCACGAACATGAGTTGCAGGCTGACCAATGTCATGTGACCATATCAGACCTTGCCGTGGAATGGCATTGGCACAGAGCCACAGTCAGGGCATTCCTTGACAAGCTGGAGGAAATGGGATATATCAGTCGGACAAGGTTCGCAAAAAGTGTGGTCATCACCGTCTCTTTTGCAGTTCCTTCCTGTGGCGAAAATACAGTCTCTTATATCGGTCACACTGAGTCACAGCCTGCCAATGAACTTGATGCCGCTCTGAGCAAATGGGTAATCGGCAATCTGTCTGACAATGATATGGGGCACATTTGTGAACAATACTATGCGACCATGCTGAAACAACTTGCCGATGAATCTCACGAAAATCATTTGGACGACAAATCGGCAACAGACAATGCTGGTAAGGCAGCACTTATTCAGGATATGGTCGAGCGTATTGCCGTCGCCGGATTAAAGCAAGCCATACGAAACTCACGCTTCGATGATCCGACCGATTTCCTGGAGTTCTTTCACGAGGAACTGGGCGATGACTGGACTTCGCTTTTGGAGTCGTCAAAGATGACCGCCAAGATGATTCTGGACAAAGGAAGCGAAGATTCTGACCGTATTCCCGGTGATATGGATATGCTTGCCACGCTCCGACAGCCTTTCAAGGCTCTGTGGGCGAAGCATCAGGAACGTGATTCCTCCATTTTGTAGGCTCTACAACCATCGTTGTAAGTCAAAAAGCTATTGTATAACCACGGACAAGCCGTGATGCCCTACACTTGTAGGCTTGCCATTCTAAGCGTGCAGCGGTGCTTGCACGTTGACCAAACAGAGGGAAGTATGGGTAACTCAATACCCCACACGACTACGGTCGGTGGGAGCGGTTGCCAGACAAGCAGCAAGCTGGGGCAAATCGGATGTCCGATAAAAACGAATGATATGGCTGAAAAATCATGGCAGGTAATGCACATGAACGCAATGAAAGGGTTTACAGCCGCACAAAGCAACGAACACCAGCGAAACTGGACTGAAAGCGGCTGGAAGCACGCCATTGAAAAAGGCACCTATGACCGTCAAAGGGAAAACTTGAATTTCGAGATTATAAAAGGCTGCAAGGTGCAACCCATAAACAAGGATAAATCCATTCCTGAACGCATGGCAGAGAACCTTGCCGGACGCGGAATAAAAGATCCGAATGAGAATCTGGCAGAGCCGAAATTTCGCACTGTCGTGGATTTCATACTGGGTGGCTCGAAAGAGCAGATGCGCCGACTTGCCTTTGGAGAACAAACGGTCGTGTATGGTTCCGGCAATAATGTTGACAATGCTTCGCTCCGACGGATGCCTGAAATTGAGGAGTGGGCAAAAGATATGTACCGGTTCATGAGTGAAAGATTCGGAGAGGAGAATATTGTCGGATGTTATGTACACCTTGACGAGACCACGCCGCACATGCACCTTACTCTGTTGCCAATCCAAGACGGGAAATTTGCGTTCAAAAAGATGTTCGCAGGAAAGGACAAATATGAATTTTCCATGAGAACGAAGATGCTACACGATGCCCTTTCGCAAGTGAACGAGAAGTGGAATCTGGAACGGGGACGTAATGTGTCTGAGACTGGCGCGAAACATCGTACTACTGAAGAATACCGCCGACACCTGTCGGAAGAATGTACCGATATAGAGGACAAGATTGTCCGACATCAGAAAGCGTTGTCAGACCTCAAAGTGGAAATCAGTCTGGCAGAACGCAGGGTGAAAGGTCTGACCTCAATGGTGGATAATCTCCGTAAAGCGAAATCCGAGAAGGAACAACAGTTGTCGGCATTGGAGTGTAGTCTGCAATCCCACCAAGGGGATGCGGTGTCCATTGCTGCCGAGAAGGAAAAGTTGGAGAAAGAACTGGCTTCTATCCAGGAGAAGTTGGCAGACAAACAGGAAAAGTTACAGGTGGCTGACCGACAACTCACTGCCCTCAAAGACGATATGGATGCCATTAGCGAGCGCACGAATGAACTGAAAGGCGAAGCCTACAAGTACAGCCGGGACATCCATTCCAATGTGGATGTATTGCTCAAAGACGTAATGCTTGAAACATTGGTCGGTGAGCACTCCGAAAGAGTGGCAGGTATGGATCTTTCGCAGCAGGCGACTTTTGACGGATCATTGCTGCAAAGCCTGACAGAACAAGGTGCGGACGTTATGCACTGTGCGACACTCTTGTTTCTCGGTATGGTCAACGATGCCACTACATTTGCCGAAACGCACGGTGGTGGAGGAAGCAAAAGCGGTCTCAAATGGGGGCGGGATGATGACGAGGATAATCGTGCGTGGGCAAGGCGTTGCATGATGATGGCAAGCAAAATGATGCGCCCTACTTCTGGCAAGAAGCAGAAGAGGTAATCGGCAATATGAATGTTGCCACAATGGATAACAAATCAAAAAAATGAGTTGAATATGACAAAGAAAATATTTTTCATTCTGGCAGTAGCAGGTATGAGCTGCACACTGCAAGCGAAAGCTGATATACAACCTGCACCGCAGGACAGTGTCCGGTTGGAGTTGTACACTGATGTAGAACAGATGTTGCAACCGATAGAGCCGACTTACCAAAAGGGAGTATTCGTGACATCGCCTTGGAACGGCAACTGGTTCGTCAGTCTTCAAGGTGGGGCAAATGCTTTCATTGGCAAACCGATTGGTTGTGCTGACCTTTTTGGAAGAGTAAGACCAACCATTTCCGCATCGCTCGGCAAGTGGTTCATTCCGCAGATTGGGGCAAGAATCGGCTATGACGGTTGGCAGTTCAAAGATTGCGAACTGGTCACAAATGACTACCACCACTTTCATGCTGACTTGATGTGGAATATACTTGGATGTCGGTACGGCAAGGTGGAGAATCCCCGTTGGGGAATCGTTCCATATATCGGTTTGGGACTGATGCACAATCCACAGAACGGGCATAATCCGTTTGCCATTTCATACGGAATACAGGGACAGTACCGTATCTGCAAACGACTGTCTGCACTATTGGAGATTGGCAACATTTCCACATTTCAGGACTTTGACGGCTATGGCAAATCCAGTCGTTTCGGAGATAATATGCTCTCTGTATCGGCTGGCTTATCGTTTACGATTGGAAAGGTCGGCTGGAAGCGAGCCGTTGATGCAAATCCTTACATCCGGCAAAACGAGTGGCTGATTGGCTACGCTTCACAATTATCAGAGAGTAACCGCAGATACGCAGGGCAGCAAGACAGGGCTATGCGGACAATTAACGAATTGAAGAAGATTCTGGAAATCGAAGGTCTGCTTGATAAATATAGCAGGATGTTTGATGACCGGGAGAATTTTGGCAATGTCTATCCGAGAAACGATTATAGCGGGCTGAACTCGCTTCGTGCAAGATTGAAAAACAGACATTGGGACGGGAAGTCACCATTGTCCAGTGACAGTTTGTTCAGAAAGTCTGGATTTGCCAATGTGATGCCCAACAATAATGGTAGCGTCGCTGGCGGTTATTATGGCGCAGATGCCGATTCGCTAATCTATTCGGATATGAATAATGACAGTATTCCCATTTATAGCCATTCGGATTATCTCTCCTTTATAACTTCCGGTGATGAGTGCATCGGTTCTCCAGTTTATTTCTTCTTTGAACTCGGCACAACCCGATTAACTGACCAATCCCAACTGATCAATCTTGACGAGCTGGCACGTGTGGCGAAGAAATACGGATTATCTGTGACTGTTGTAGGTGCGGCAGATTCTGCCACAGGAACTGCCGATGTAAATAACAGGTTGAGTACATCGAGAGCCGATTATATAGCCACAGAGTTATGCAGACGAGGTTTGGCTGTTGAACGTATCGCCAAGGTCGGAAAAGGAGGAATCTCCGATTATGCCCCTGCTGAAGCTAACAGACATACCAAAGTCATGCTATATATGAAATAATACTTTTTGTTCAAGTAGGTCATTGAATGTTGATTTGAAAAGAGAGAGTCTGTCCGTGATGGATCGGCTCTCTCGCTTTTGTTTACTCTTATACTTCTTTTTGTTATCTACACATAGACATCACCGGCTAATCTTGTCGGCTCTATTTTCCTTTGCAAAGGTACTGCGGAGAGGGAACACCAAGTACCGTTGCACCAGTCGGCTTCACTAATGGCTTGGTGGGCTTGACAACAGCTTTCCACAATTTCCGGCAAGCAGAAATTGGGTATTTCATCAACCCCTTCTGCCATTTACCTGTCTTATCCCTCAGTTTCCCCAGTCTTTTGATTGCACGTAAAATTTAGATCCCGACAAGAAAGCCGAAAAAGGCTTCAAAATAAGGGAAAAGAAAAAACAGAAGTTCAACAATTAAAAAAGACAGGTTATGCACAGCAAGATTTTTCAAATCACAGAGGAGAAACCCCTAAAGGAAAACTTCCTGAATGAGGACACTCTTGAACAAGGAGACGGACATCCCTATGACTATTGCTCGGAGATAGACGAAGAAGAACGGCAATTCCATATTGCCAATCTGATAAACAAGGTACTGCCAAAGGGTATGTTCGACCTTGTGGCAGAGGACACAATCCGATACAATGGCGGAGCGGACAAATGGAAAGAAGAGTTTGTAAACACTTTGCAGGATAAAGTGAAAGCCGTTACTGCCGGAAACTGCACGATGTGGACTGGTGCGGTTTATCAACTTGAAAAGTTCCTCAAAAATCCGCTTGATACCGCCTATCAATTCTATATGGATGAGCAAGGTGTTACTGCCGAAGCCGACCAATCCTACGCTTTTTTGCGCTCTGTCAGCAATTTAGAGCCTGGAACATTGCTTTACATCGGTGGAGTTATTGACTATCACTTCTAATGACTATGAGAACGAGAAGAATGACAAAAGAGCAAGGGAAGTGTTGCAATATAAGCCGATTTCCCAACTTCCATTACACTGGAAGTATCGAGGGTATGAAACGAATGTACTACGGCAACCAAGCATTGCTTGTAAGGTGCGGAGCGTACATCTACAATGTTTCAAGTGAGCCAAGTATCTATTATCAAGCAAAATAACAAGTATATGAAAGGGACAGAACATTTCAAGCAGACAATCAAGGCATATCTGGACGAAAGAGCCAAGACTGATGAACTCTTTGCAGTGTCGTATACCAAAGAGAACAAGAATTTGGACGATTGTGTTACGTTCATTCTCAACCAAGCAATGGCGGTCTGCAAGGAGGGCGGTTGCGGTATGACCGATGACGAGGTTTACTCACTTGCAGTGCATTACTACGATGAAGACAATATCGAAGTCGGCAAGGCGGTAAACTGCGGAGTGATAGTCAATCATCGGGTGGAACTCACTCCCGAAGAACAAACCGAAGCCAAAGAAAGGGCATTCAAAGCCTACCAAGATGAAGAACTGCGCAAAATCCAGCAGCGTAATAGCAGACCGAAACCGACACCGAAAGCGGTCAAGGAAGAACTTGTACAACCGACATTATTTGATTTAGGACTATGAGAGCGAAAACGAGATTACAACATAAGGTAGCATCCGCCAACGAGCGGTTGTTGCCACCGACTGCGAAGCAGGAAAAATGGGCGTTCCGTCATTGTTTAGACCATTATGCGTATAGGACAAAAAGCGGTCAGACTACTTGTATGGATTGCGGACACCAATGGAACGAAACCAAAGAGAAGACTTGCCGTTGCCCTCATTGCGGTACAAAGTTGAAGATAGAGAACACCCTGCGGAGAAAATATAGGGATAAAGTATATTTTGCCACCCTTACTACACAGGACGGTTTGCAGGTGCAGAGAGTATTTCTTCTGACGGCATATTTCCGCAAGGGCAAGTCAGCCGAATACCATTCTATGGAAGTCCTCCGCTACTGGCTGAACGATAACGGAAAGACGGAGATAACGGCATTGAAACGCACACTCGGATATTATATGGACACTTTTGTTATGAATGGATGTCTGGAACTTCGGAACGATAATGAGGTGTACAGACGGATTGCAGATTGCCAGGTCTATCCTTACTATTCTGCCATACCAAAATTGAGACGTAACGGACTGAAAGGCTCTTTGGGAAATAATGAGCCGATGAAGTTGTTGCCAGCCTTATTGACCGATAGCAGGGCGGAAACAATGTTCAAGGCAGGGAGAAAGTCCGAACTATGCTATTTCCTTCAACATCCGATGTATTTCGACTTGTATTGGAACACATACAAATTAGTCCTGCGTAACAACTATCAAATCTCCGATATGTCGCTTTGGACGGATTATATCAGATTACTTGAACGCTGTGGCAGGGATATTCACAATGCCCACTATGTCTGCCCATTGGACTTGAAAGCGGAACACGACCGCTATCAAGAAAGAGTAAGGATTATCCAAGAGAGGGAAAAGCGTGAAGCCCAACGGAAAAAGGCAATGGAAAACGAGATGCTTTTCAGAGAGTTGAAAGGCAAATTCTTCGGATTGTCATTCACGGACGGACAGATTGTGGTCAGTGTGTTGGAGAGTGTGGACGAATACTACCAAGAGGGAAACGCCTTGCACCATTGTGTCGGACAATGCGAATACTACCTTAAACCGAAATCATTGGTATTCTCGGCTCGAATTGATAACCAACGCATTGAAACCATTGAGTTGAGCCTTGAAACATTCAAGGTTTTGCAGTCAAGAGGACTTTGCAACAAGACCACAGAGTACCACGACCGAATTATCAAACTTGTACAGAGAAACACACGGCAAATCCGTAAACGAATGACCGCATAATCTGTTCTGTTTCTTTTCGTCAGCCACTTGTTACGATAGACATTGTAGCAGGTGGCTTTTTCACACGGCTACGGCAACCAGATGGTTGCCGTAGCGATTACTGTTATACGGTACTTAAACATTAGAACCGTTGTAAATGCGCAACTATATCCTTTTGTATAAAGTCGGCAATAAACTCAATTTACTGCCGACTTTATATAACAAATTGTGTTTGCAACATTGGTTAAAATATCCAGAATCGTTTATCGTTCAGTTTCATTGTTCGTTTCACTTAATAGCAGAGTCCTTGATTTTATAGTAGAATTGGAGCAGAAAACTCAATACCAGTGATTTTGTTTTCTTCAATTTTGCATTTCAATTCTTCCGATACATACACATTCGAATCAAAAGGCAGCAGAAAGAACATATCTAATGACCTGTCAAATGTATCAGCCAAAACTATTTTGTCTAAGCCAACACAAAAAGAGCCATCGTTATCTTTAGCCTTAAGGGATTCATAGTGCCCATACGATTCTATTGTTATAGGCTTCTTATTGTCAAATCCCCATTCTGCCTGATAGAATATAGATTTTTTATAGTCAAGACCATTTATTAGTTCTGGCTGTGACAGATGAAGCCAATGGTATGTATATTCATCATTCGCATTTATAACAAGGGCGTCAAAATACTGATGACGCATTATATTAGCTCTATCTATAATGTTTTTCAGTCTTTCACTGATTAGAAAATCAGTTGTTGACCCGGCAGTTGTGCTTAAAACATCTGTCATCCTGCCGTTTTTTCTCTTCAGTTGGAATTTCAATGTTGGCTTTATACCTGAATATATTTTCCGAGAGTCGATTAACTGTGCTTGAAATATAGTTAAGCAATCTACTTTCGGATAACCACCATATTGGGATTCTTTCAAAATATAGTATTGTTTCATAATTATTGGCAATTTGTCAAGTTTTGATATTCATTACTCTATTCATTGATTTAGGCTACATTATATTTGAAAAAAGAGTACCACAAATGCATATAAATAGAATGTAATGACAAGCGTCCAAGTTGTAATCTTCCAGTTTCGTTTTGTTTTATCGGGTAATTTTCCGAATTTTTTATAATACTGCGCACTTCGTTTTCCAAAGTCTATAAAATAGACCAGTAGGAAATACAACGCACACACTATACATGTTAAAATGAAATTATCACATAACCATATTGTTGACACGAACAACGCGAAAAAAATACCACCGTCAAGGCCTCTAATATACCAAACATCAGGCATATCATACTTATTGTCTCCACCAAGTGACATCAAGGCGTATGCTCGTATCTTGACAATACAGTTAAAAATGGATACAAAAGCATTTCGTATTCGCATATTGGTTTGTCCGCGATTGCACCAACGTTGAATGTATGTATAACTGTCGCTAAACATTCCGCTTTGAAACATACAAGAGTGTTTGTCTTGTCTGGCTTCTTTAATTATCTCCAAAGCTTTGTCCTCACGTCCATTATGGATAAGAGTAATGAGGTATAACAACCTGTCAGGGTCATGTTCCATTTTAGACTCGTCAGGGAAGAAGCTATCTACATCGGGATTTGTAGTTAGAAACTTTGAGATTTCAACCGTTGCATTATGGAAGATTTCCTCACATATATTCGTAAGTTTGCTGCCGTCTGTTGTTTCTTCAATTTGATATGAAGCCAAAATCTGTCCAGATAATGAGTAAGCCCCTGTTCCTCGTAAGCTCAAAGGTTCTTTTTTGTTTTCAGACGCTCCCCAAATGTCCCACCATAACTCATCGGCATACATAGGTTTGACGGTAAGACGTACTTCATTATTCAAGAAATACAAACAGAAAAAGTAGCCTTCTTCAATTTTGAAGTTGATATAAGAACTTTGGCGAAAGCCGTATTTACGGCTCACGCTACGTCTTGCATCTGCTACTATTTTTAAGTATTCCTTGTCGTTCATCGCTTACCACCTTTTCGCCAAAGACAGATGAAGAAAGTAAGAGCAATGAGATATAAAACAACAGACAGAACTTCTAACATCATAAAGTACGGTTTTATCTCCCATAAAGCCCAATTATCATCGCAAATGAGGTCTTGGTGTATATAGGTTATTTCAATCTCATTCATTGAGAAGGCTAATAATATGCCAATAGTTCCGAAGACTATAATGCCAACTATTTTCTGCCACTTTTTCATATCGTAAAAGTCTTAAAATCCTTTTTATTCATCTTCTTAAAAGATGGCTTTTGTGAGAAATACGCTCTGCGTCGATTAATAGCTTGTTCCACATTATTCACAGCATCTTCTTTTGTAATGTTACCGGAAGTAAATAATGGATATACTTTATCGAACCACGCCTGAAACCACGGCTGTGTATTTGACGGACTCTCTTTCCATTCTTCTAACAGGTTCAAACCTCCTTCCAAATCTCCAAGCAGAAACTTTACCATAGCTGAGTCATAAACATCATCAGGGTCGTTTCTTTTCCGTCGCAGTTCTGCCAGTTTCATGTCGGCATATTCCAGTGATTCAAACTTCATCAGTTCTTTGGCATAATCTAAAGCAGAAGTTGCCATCCGAGTCATATTTGAACGAAACTCCTCTTCATTGCCTTCATATTCGATAAAATCATCAATCCTTTTCAATCCATAGTTAAATGCAATTACATTATTCAAGCCATCGGTATAATCAAACAAAAAACCGACACCAACATTACAATATGAACCATGTCCAAAAAGCCAAGATGGCTGAAACTCAATCTGAACAAAGAAATATCCGCAATCGTACAGCCAAGTACGAGACCTTCCTTGTTGGAAAAAACCGTGTGGGGCAAATACGGCTTTAGCTACTTGAGTGATAATTTTATTATGATCTTCCATATTTATTGAAGCAATTCGTGGTTGACTTTTCTACTATCTCCAAGCAACTGCGGATTGAGGCAATATTGGCAGCGAAGCGGACAGTCATGGAACGCGACGAGCGCAGTAACGCCCTCGCCGTCGGTCGAGAGGCAATGATATGCTATTCCGATTATTCCACCTCGTTGCTTCATATAGCTAATCTCCTTAAGTTACACAAAATTACACATTTTACTTGAATGAATTGCGATTTGGGCGTAGAAATAATTTTAGAACAAACGATTTGGTGGTTTAGGTTATGGGGACAACGATAAAACAGTCCATAGTAAAGTCTGTACTTTGGTTTGTTTTTCACTATCCACCACTTATAGATCCTGATGTTCTCCTTTAATCCGACTACCACGTCACACGGTATTGTTTTATCGTGCAAAGGTACTATGGTGGCAGAATGCCAAGTACCGCTTTGCTAACAATTCATCGGACTTAACGACAGCTTTCCACGAATGGACGGAGCAGCGAGGGTATAGCCGAACTTGTTCGGGCTTTACCGAGTCGTGACGGATAAGGGCGAAGCCAATGTCCATTAGTGGTATTTCATTAACTCCCTGTCTGTTTACTTGTCTTATCTCCCTTGTCCCATAGTCTTTAACGCACATAAAACATATCCCGGTGGCGAAGTCGATAGGACTTCAAGCAAAGGGAAAAGAAAAAAGTTCAATCATTAAATATGAAGAATATGGAAATTCAATTTGTTATTGTCCGTTCTGCAAACAGAGTGTATTTGTGCTACAAGTCAGAGGATGTGTATGTAGATGTCAGTAATCCTATGATGACCTTTACCATTGGGGAGGATGTCTTTGAAATCGTAGAATCCTACAAGTCAATTATGAGGAAAGAGTACGAGTTCAAGGGTAAGCGGTTCTTCCTCGTACCACGCTTCTACTCCAATGGTTGGCTGGCACTCACGCTGACAAACGTTGAAGATGAACAGGAGTGTATCGTTCTGTCCGTCAATCTGGAGGAAATGGATGCAATCGGTCTGCCTGACCGCACATTCATTGATATAAACCATTATCCGGAAGCAATGGAGTTTTTGGCGGCAAACGGGCTGGCTACCGATACAGGATATAGGAGAAGAAGCGGTTTTGTGGAATACCCGATGTTCACACTCAATCTGCCACTTCTTTATCAACATAATCCGCAGGAGTTTCAAAAAGCCAATATCGAGCAGTTTGAATACTAACCTCAAAGGGCAAAACGGAAAGGTGACGAAAGCAAAGAAAAAATGTTTAACATCAAAATTCAAAGAAATGGAATACAACCAGCAAATGACAGAAAGCGACAAACGCTTTGCCGATGAGTTTTCAACGTATGTGAACGGCAAAATGGCTTCACCCCGAAAGGTCGGCAAGGCTTTGGCGGACGACCACCGCTATTTGGTCAATGAGAAAGCCAAACTGATGTTCTACTTTATGGAGCAGTTAGCGGATAATTGGCATAAGGGCAGATATGACCAGCGCAACGAATGGTCGTGCCGTCTGGCTGCGGAAGCGATTGACCATTTGGCAGAGAACGACCTCTATCATTTACCCGAAACATATTACGAAAACCAAAAACAATAACGAGTATGGGAACACTACAAATCGCTATTCCAAAATGGAATATAACAGAGTTCAGCGGTTATGAACCGATAACGACCTTTTGGCAGGATTTCTCCATTGCCGACAAATTTGGAAACAGAGCCATTGAAGACACCTACAATCGAGCCAAGTCCGAATGGAAAGACAACTACAAGTATTGGACGGAGTTGTGTCTTGTCCTCAATCACAAGATTTGGCAGTGGCACGAAAGGGACAATCAGAAAGCCACACTCTATGACCGTCTTTGGAGAGAAGCGGACGAAATGACCACCGAATGGTCTGAAGAACAGCAGGAGTATTATTTTGAGGTAACGGATTAAATCAATCAGTGGGGAGATTGGAGAGGTCTCCCCACCAAATAACAAAGAATATGACAACCCAAGAACAGATACAGAGAGTAACGGACATCGCCCAAGAGAAGGGCTGGAGCGTAAGCCTTGAAAACGAAGGTAAATCAAGCATCGAATTAGAGTTTCAACGCTACACCAACTTCGGGCAGGATTTTATATTCAATGCCGAGATACAAAACAAAGACATTGAAACTCTTATAGACAGCATAAAGGAGTATTACGAGGGCTTTGACCCCGACTATGAAGCCTACTTGTGGATTGGAGAGGACGGACACGGCAGAAACGGCGCACCGTATCACATCAAGGATATAGTGGCAGATATGGAAGAAGCCGAAGCGCAGACATACGAATTGCTGAAAGCACTTGAAATGGAATTTCTCTAAAACATACGGTTATGGATGAAGCCTCCGTGTAATGTAATCTACCCATACCTTTGCCCGAACAATCAGCGGATGCGGCAAGGTGACTGTCTTTCCATAGAAAATGGCAGCCACCACCTTGCCACCACACTTTTCTATTTCCTTCTTGTAGTCGGTCACGCTCTGCCCGGTAGTCAGGACATCATCAACAATGATAATGTCATACCCCTTTATATCTCCTGTGATACGGTAATTCCGTTTTAGGATTCGATTTCTATGATCTTTTGCTTCATGCAGACTCTCCCTCGGCCCAAACACATCGACATCGAACAACCCTGATGTCAGATTCGTACAGCGTGTGTTGATATACCAATTCAAACGCTTGAAACGCTGAATATATTTGAATTCATCGCTGCACGGCATAAACATGATGTGATAGGGTTTCCCATCTGTTTGTATGGCATTCATACACGCCTTGAAAAACTCAATGCCGTGTATCTCTCCCTCTTTGAACTTATAGATTGACTGGCAGAACGCTTGCTGTTCATCGTTGAGAAACGCCTTGTATCGAGACGGATAATAATGTCCATAGAATGTCATTCTTATACCATGAGATTCAAAAATTTTGAGTGGTGCTCGCTTCTCGAACAAGTCCGGGTGCAGCACACAGAACATACGACAGGCTTCCCGATGTCCGGCCATGACCGCCAGACGGCATAGACGGTCACGCTCTTCCTCTTTTTCTTTCTGCGCTGCGATAAATGCGGTTTCTCCGGCTTTCCGTCGCCAATAACCGATGATACACCACAGTACACAGATGAAGCTGACCAGGATAATAAACGCAAGCCTCTCGTACATCTTAATCGTGAATCACATTTAGAATCGTCGTACCATTTGAGCCATCTATGCGTCCAACAACTCACTTGTCTTTGCCCAATAATAGAAAGCCTCCGGAAGATTGTTTCTTAACTTGTTCAGTTTATTGGTCAGCGAAGGTCGGATGGACAAATCCTTTATATCAGCTGGAGTGCCTGAATAGAGTTCCATTTCGGAAATTCCCTTTTCTATCAGTGTGGCCAAATAAGCTGCTCTTGACGCATCAATAATGGCATTATCTATCTGATACCGTTGCTTGTACATAAATGACTTCACACGGATTATACCATCTTGGATCAGTTCAAAATCACCTTCTCCAGCTTTTCCTCGTGTAGAGATGCACAGAGCTGTCTGACGAATATCATTGAATACCTGTCCTATATCCGTTCCCAAAGATCGGTACGAGAGTTCGACAAGCGCAATTTTACGGAAAGCCTCTGAGGTTATCTGCAATCCTGAAACATTCTCGAATAATCGTCCTACATCATAAAGTTGCTTGGCAATTTCCATCGAACAGGATCTGCCGTTTTTGTAATAAGGAATACCAGTTGTGTTGGGCGCAAAGGCCGTCAGTTTATCTCCCAATATGTCCTCGGCAGACGGTACTGTCACCATCAGGGGCTCTCCCTCCAGTCGTATAAACGGACAGTCAATGGCTATTTGTCGGGTCTGGAAATAGTGAATGTCCTCGTACAACACATCCAGCAGGATATAGGATTGTGCATCGGTATCGTTCCTGTAAGCAATCTGATAGAAGAATTTGGAATGGCTTTTGGGAATGTCCGCATCGTCACGTTGCTTGCGCTCCACAAGTTCCAGGTTGATGAAGCCAAAATCAGCAAACGATTTCAGATAATCTTCTATATTGGTTCCCGGAGGGCAGATGACATCAATGTCGATTGACAGACGATGAGCGGATTTTCCGAGAATAAGCATAAGGGCTGTACCTCCTTTGAAGACCAGTGGACACCCGGCTTTGACAAGCATTTCAAGCAGGGACAAGGCACGGATTACTTTCTCGATGAGATTCTTGTCATTGTAGTGCAATTCGGATGAAACCTGTTCAATCCACTCCGTTGTAAAACACTCTTTCTTTATCATTGTATATTCAAGTTATCTAAAATTGATGACAATTCATCCTTTACCTTACGCCTGCCGGCATATCTGAAGAGCCGATTCCGATTGATAGCGTATAGGTTAAAGGCATTTTCTATGATACGGTCGCTTTCACTGCCTTGCAGGTAGAAGAAGTCCGTATCTCTCAATATATCCACCAACAGTTTTTCCAACGTGGGCATAGGCACGCCTGACACTTCCTGCAAAGGGGCTTCAGAAACAAGATTTTTCACGAATATGACGCGGTTGTCCATATCCACATATCTGTATATCATATTCTTGTCCGGTCGCAGGTATGCATCATAGTTCTTGTCTTTCAGAAAATTGAACACGGTTTCTGCCGAGTCTCTGTCTGTTTCCACATAAACAACACGGTTGGATGAAAGGTGATGCTGTAAAGGAGCGATAATATCTCCTTGATAGACACAAAATTTAGCAAATGGAAAATCGGAACGCAACAAATCATAAACCTCCTTCACTTCGTTTATCGGCTCCGGAGTAAAACTCTGTTTCATAACCTTTGCATAAGTCCCGTGTCCGGTTCTCATCAACACATTTTTATTCACGAGTTTGAACAGATACCATGACAAAGACGATTTGTTGATGTTGATTTTCTCGTGGAGATACACAAACAAATCCTTTATGCAAAAGTCACGATGTTCTTCTGCATAGTCAAGTATGAATGTTATTGCCTCGTTGTTCATTGGATTGTTCCTTCTTTTTCCACTGCAAAGGTAGCAAATTTTCGGCACTAATTCAGAATAGTGCCGAAAATTTGCGTTTCATCGAGGCAAAAACAGCCATTTTCCTATTTTTTCGCACGGAATGATGGCTTGGAATTAAAGCAATTCAGCCGCAGGGAGAAGGACTCTCTACGGCTGAACACGCAAACAGACTTTTATAGTCAGCGGTGCATCCCACCGCTGTATTCCACCTCCTCTTTTTGATATTGCTCCATTTCGTTCAGTTTCTCGTTTACGGACTGGAGATTGGCTTCAAGAGAGTTGTCGTGGTCGTAGGCAAAGCTGTGGCTGACGGCAAGTCCGGCATTGGTAGCCGTACCGACATCAAGCGTGTCGGCATCCCTGTTATACCCGGCATAGAGAATATCTCCGCTCGGCATTTCAAAGACAGGCATCCGCTGTTTTGCCATAACCGAAAACTGCTCGGCCACCATGTCTTTGGCTACACCTTTTATATCATCGCTTGCCAATCGGACGCCATACCGGGTGATATGGTCACGGATCTCCTGCTCGGAGTATTTCAGCATCACCTCGTAGGTGCCACCCGCACTGTTGTTATAGACCACGGCAAAATCCTTGTCTTCCACCAGCAGGTCATCACCCTTGTTCTGGAGCGGCGAGGCATAGGTATATTGCTCGTTGATGCCGTTGCCGTCATAATACTCCTTGGCGAGTCGGAGCAATCCTTCGTAATCACCTTTCTCCTGAAGGGCATCCAGCCTTGAAGTGTCATCGGTGGATTGCAGATAGGCTACGGAAGAGTAGAACATCTTTTCTTCAGAAGCAGACTGCTTGACCTCATTCCTTTTTCCGTCATCTTGCTTCACTTTGTTCTTCTGTTCCAGTTCCTGCGCAATCTTATCCACGTTCTGTGTGACCAGCGAGGTGGCTTTCTTCACATCCAGAAGTGTGGTCTTGATAAACTGAGGCGATTCCTTCAGATGCTCCAGCCAAGATTTCAGATAAGCGCAGCTTTCTTCCTTCAGTGCCTTGCTCATACCGTAACGCTGTGCCACCAACGCACTGCCCAGTTCTGCCACCAGCTCCTCACGGGCATATTCGTCCGAGCCGAAACAGGCAGGCTTGATACGGTCAAGCTGTCCCTCGATACCCGTGCTGTGGGTCATTTCGTGCCAGAGAGTGCCGTAGAAAGATTCTCCGTCCTTGAACTGGGATTTCTCCGGGATGACAATCTCGTTCTTGGAAATGGAGAAATATGCCTTGTCCTGGTGCATCGGCTTGATGGGACAAATCCAACGGTTGTCACGGATCATCACATCCATCGGCTCAAAGGACATCTTTTCGCTTTCTTCCAGTTTTGTTCCGGCATTCTCCCTTTCCAGTTTCTCCCAAAGTTCCGGACGAGCCTCCTGAAGATTTGTCTGCGCGACATTGAACACCCTGAACACCTGCATCTTCGGATATACATTGTACATCTTCTTTTCGTCATCGGAGAGCTTCTTGTAATCATCATATTTGATTTTCTCCTTGGTCTCCTTATGGATGCAGGTAAAAGTCGTCAGCATTACGGGAAAAGACTTCTCACCCTTGTTTACCGATACCCTCGGCAGTTCCACACCCTCCTTTGCCTGCTTTTCAGTCGGTTTGTTCATCCGTTGTACACAGTCAAAGGTGCAGAAACGGGGAATCTTGTAGCCCTCGTTTTCGCAATGGAGAAGCAACATCAACGCATTCATCCCGTTGTATTCACGTCCCGACAGGTTCTTCGGCCACCCCAGACTGCCCTCGGTGAACCACGGCTTTTTCCAGTCCTTGCTGATGGTCTCGATGCGGTCAATCATCATTTCCGCAAAGAGGTCAAGAGCCTTGTCCTCTGCGGACGGACCGTCATTGTTGTTTTTCCTGTAACCGGCCATGACTGTCAGCTGTTAGGGTTATACGGTGGTTTCACATACTCCGACATTTCCGACACCTTGCAGGCGATGTTCAGGTTGTTGTTATAGACGGACAGTTCCAACTCACCCTTGACCTCGATGCTTGTCTGAGGTTGCAGCCAGTCTTCTCGTTCACGGTCAAAGCCGATGAAACGCACCCACAGGTATTCAAAGCCGTCATTGACCTTTTCAGCGGAAAAGGCGGAGAACTGCAAGAAATTCTTGCCTTTCTTGTCTGTCTTTTCCTCGATGTTCTTGCCCGTCTTTCCACGGAAGTACATTTCTCCTTTGATGGAATCCTCGTTGGATTCACAGAAAAAATTGACAGATGAAGCCGACAGGTTGAAATAGAGATTGTCTCCACGCTTCTTGAACGTTAGTACGCCGGAGATTTCCACCCGCTTGCCGACAGCATACTCCGACAGATTCTCTTCACCATCCTTGGCTACCGAGATTTCCAACGTCTTGTTGATGCCGTTTCTTGCCGGAATCACGCAGTTTACGGCAAATGCCGTGAATGTCTTTCCCTCATTGTTCGTGCGCACGGAAGCCGCTCTGCTGACAATTCCGCACACGGTTACATTACATTTTATCATATTGCTTGTAGTTTGATTTAACCAAGACCATTTGACCGGAATATCCTATTAAATGTGACTACTCGCTGTGAACCCGTTCTAATCAGGCGCACGGATTTTTATCCAGACTATACCCAATGCAATGACGATCTGCGCACCCACAATCACGAGTGTCTCCACCAAGCCGAACAGCCGGTAGCATAAAAGGGTGTGCAGCCCTGCAAGGGACAGCCCGACCATTAACATTCCTATTTCCATCATCACGCGTTTCATTATCTTCTGATTTGTTCGTTCTGGCCCTGCTGCTCCGACATTCCCTGCTCGAAATTCTGCGAAGCCTGCTCCGACAGGACAATGGCGTTGACCATACCGGTCACACGCATCAGCTTGCTCTCCTCTGAGAGTTCCTGATTGTTCAGAGTCGCTGACAGACGGCTCAACTCCGTTGCACTGAGTTCCCGTGATATTTGCACGGTGCCGTTGTCGGCTTGCAATATTGCTTTGTTGTTCTCGCCGATGACAAGGACGCAACTTTTCATGTGGGGCAACAGTGAAGTCAGATCCACCTTTCGGCTGCTTGCCATCTCCGAGATTGCCTCCTTTTGCTCCTCTTCGTTCTTGTTGTCGATGACCACCGCCAACATCATCAGCGAGGAAAAGGCTTTGACTACCATATCCATGATGGGGTCATTCGTGCCTGATAGCCCGACACCGCTGTCCTCCGAGGATAGCAGTTTCTTCATCCAGTCTTCAGGACTGCGGGATTGGTTCTCCTGCGGCGAGGTCACACTCTCCGTTTTGTACTTGGCCAGCAAGTCATTTCCATTGTGCAGGGCTTGAACCTGGATATTTCCCTTTTGGGCGATGTCTGCCAGATAGACGGCAGGATCAATGTCCCGTTTCTGTCCGTCAGCGGTAATCTGAGCCACTCCGAAATGCAGGTGTTCGCCCGTTGTCCGAGTGCCTGTATTGCCCGACACTCCGAGCTTCTGTCCGGCTTGCACCGTATCACCCACCTTGACATCAACAGAGGACAGATGCATATAGGTGTTCTGTATCTTGCTTCCGTCAGCCCTCTCGTATTCAATGGTAACGGACTTGCCACCGGTGGTTTTGGCATTCTGGTTCACTGCCACCACCTTGCCGTTATTCTCGGTTGCCAACACCGCATCGTCCTTGCAACGGATGTCAATGCCCTTGTGCATTTGCTGCTTGTCAGCATCCATAGGGTCGGCACGCATTCCAAATGGCGAGGTAATGAAAAGGAACTCCTCACGCTCAACGGGGAATGAATAGTCATTTTCAGCAACCGCTTGCCCGGTTCCAGTCTCCAATCCTTGCGCTTTCATTTCAGCCATGACCATCTGGTCATACTTCTGCAGCCCGTTGGCTTCAATGACCTTTTGCAGACTTTGGGCATAATTACTGCCACTGGCATACCCGGCCTTGGCGAGTCCTTCCGTCCAGCCTTTATAGTCATCGGCAGACAGGGCGAAACAGGCTGCGTATCGCTTGTTCTCAACAAGGAATTTGGAATGGTGCTCGTAAGAGCCGCCCACGCTGTCGTAACTGCAAAATTTCTCATTGGGCTTGTCATCAGTATAGATGCCGTACTTGCCGCCCTGTGCTATCCACTGCGGAGTGGCTTTGATTCCGAAATGGTTGTTCTCGTTCAGAGCCAGACGGCTTTGCCCGTTGCTGCTCTCCAGTATGCCTTGCGCCAAGGTCACGGAGGCAGGGATGCCGTACTTGCGCATCTGTTCCATGGCAAATGCGGCATATTTCTCTGCGTATTCTTGATTCTTGCTCATTGTGCTGTCGGTTTATCGGTGCATTCCTTTAGATACTTCTTCCTCTTCTTCAACATTCTCTTTTGGCTGGTCGGACTTGATTTCCTCGTTCTGCTTGTTCTTCGTTTCCAACTCCAGCTCCTGCTTTTCGGCAGTGGTCTGTTCCTGTGTCTGGCTCTTGTTCAGCACATCTGCGAAAAGCGTTGCCGCCAGATGCTGCTTGAAGCTGTTTCTGTCCTCCGCAATCCACATCCGCTGCCATTGCTGTGGCGTGACGCTTCGGGGCTGCAGGCGTTGGTTGTCGATGATGGGGGCGCAGAGTATCGCTCCGTTCTTTGTCTTGAACACGGCCACACGCTGTATACGGTTCAAGTCAATGCTTTCATCCGCAGTATGGAACAAATCCGGAGACGAAAATTATGATATCATGATGCGGTTCAAGTCAATGCTTTCATCCGCAGTATGGAACAAATCCACTTTCAGATCCGGCTTGCTCTCCGCAAGGGTGTAATACTTTCTCGCCAGCTCGCCACGTACCTTGTCTATATTGTCCAACGACTGTTTGAGAGTGGTGAAAAAGCGGTTCAGGTCATCCTTGTCGGGATAAACGCTGTAACCGGCTTTGCCTTCGGGCTTGATGAACAACGCCCAACGGTTCTTGTCGTCCTGAACCATCTGTATCTGCTCAAACCCCGGCTTGTCGGCTTGCTTCACGGCAGGATGGGCGTCTATGGTGGAGAGCGTTTCCAATGCCCAGTTTTTCAACCGAGCCACCTCTATCTGCTTTTCGGCGAAGTAACGGTCATCGGGACGGTAGCCCAAGGCACCGTCAGGGTTGTAGAAACGCACGGTTTCAATGCCGCTCTTCTCCAGAGCGGACTGTATGCGCTGTTTGCTCATCCCCTTGATTTCGTTGTTCACCTCCAAGGATGCACCGGCAGGAAGTATCACATCGGCACTCTTGCCCTGCTTGTCTATGACCAGGACAATGGTCTTGTTCTCCTTGTCGGGGTGTTTCTTTATCTCGTCAGCCACGAAGAAATGTTTGGGCATCTGCTCCTTCATCTGTTCGGTCTGGCGGTGGTTGCGATAGGTGGCATACTCGATTTTCTCACCACGCTCCGCCTTGCGGATAACCTCCAGCGCATTGTTGACATCGCTCTCAATGGCATCTATCAGGCAAGGATTCTCCTTCAGCTCCCGGTTCCAGTAGTCCACCAGTTTGATGCTTTCGTCTGACAACCGTGCAGGGAGTCCCATCTCCAGCATCTTGATTCCTGATGCGATTTCCGCAATCAGCCGCTCCTGCTTGACGGCATCTTCCGTCGGAGGAACACCGTTCTTCATCACCATTCCCTCACGGGCAAGACGTTGCTGATGTCCTGTGGCAGATACGATTTGACGCAAGGTCTCTTGGGCGTAGTCGGTGTAATGTGCGAAATCCTTTTGCCGTGGGATGTATATCGCATCCTTCTGGGTATCGTAATGCGCCACTCCGCTGCCGTCCGTGCGGACAGGTACCATATTCCCGGAGATGGACTGCACGAAGGCATTGAACCGTGGTCGCAGTTCCCGTAGTTCCTTTTCTCCGAATCCCTGTTCCACACTGTTGCCGTACTTCTCCAAGGCGGCATCATACTCTTTCTTGTCCACATGAGGCAGCAAGGTCTGGTCAATATTGAACAGCGTGCGTATCTCCCTGTTATGTACGCCCTTGTATTGGCTTTTCTCTTCAGGAGAGAGTTGCTGGTAGTCGTTCCTTGAAATAACTTCATTGGGATTGTTCTTGTTCACGTACTTGTTCCAGTTATAGAACAGGAACGGCACGCCTTTCTCGTGTTCCCGGACGGATGCGCCTCTTGCCTTCGCCTCGCTGTACAAGGTGAAGAGATTGCTCTTGCATCCGTTCTTGTCCGAATGCAGAGCCATAAACAGCGCATTGAATGGGCTGACAGACACGCCTGCCGGATAAAACTTGGGATAGCCCTTGCCTGTGGCATTGAGCCAATGGCCACCGGCACTGACCGCTCCGTTCAATGCTTCGGAGAGCAGTTCCACCTGTTTGTCGGCTGCATTTTTCTCAAACTGTGATTTCTCTTTCATATCTCTATTGCTTTTTATTGTATTCCTCTGGTGCGCACAATCGTCTCCCTGTCGTTCTCCTCATAGTTCTGCGACATCAGTTGCTGGGTGCGGTCGCTCTTGGCAAGAATGGCATTGGCAAGGGTGTTAAGCGGCAAAGCCCCTGCATGGTAGGCTGACACCACTTTTTCGGGTAGCTGTATGGTGCAGGGTACGCGGTCTATGGTCGCGATAAGATTGTTCCCTTGCAGAACCGGGCCGGAAATGCGCGGATTCAACGGCTCGTCAGAATAGACACGGTATTGGACGGGACGGCTCTCCCTATTCAAGCCATCCTCATTCCTTTTCCAGCCCAATGCTTCATGACCTGCCTTGTTCACCAGGTTGGCACCACCCAGCCCGATCATCAGCATTTTGAGAATGGGATTCTTGACGAATATGCCTGCCACCACGCTTGCGGTGGGAAGCAGGTTGTCTGACAGATTCAATGATTTTGTCCTGCCCGTGAACATACCCACCAGGATATCCGGCAGCATGGCAATCACATAACCTAAATTATGGCTTATGTCGCCCATACCGTCCAGTCCCAAGGTCGAGAAGAAATCGCCCCAGCCGTTTTCATTGGTACTTGCAGGCTGCTGTTCAGCCTGTCGCACCTGTTCCGGCTCAATGGCGGTATCTTCCTTTACCTCTTCCGCTGTTTCCGTTTCATCGGCTTGCTGAACGGATTGCACGGTATGGGTGTTTTCTGATTGTTCCGCATTGCTTGAAAGTGCAGAAGTCACTTGTTTCTCTTCCTTATCCTCCATCTCCTGTAAATAGGTTTCCACGTATTCAGGAGCAATGACCATCGGAATATCCTTGTATCGTTCTTCCTTTGTCTTTTGGTCGTCAATAATGTCAAAAGGCAGTTTCATATAGGTGCTATTTTCCATCCACTCCCCGAAATCAAAGGTCTGGACGGGAATTTTCTTGGTCAGCCGCTCATTCGTGGCGAGGATATACGGATTCTCATCCTTGCGTATCTCTTTGGCTTCCTTGCGGAACCGGTCGAAGACATTGGTGTCGCTCCCGAACACGCCTTTGCTGATACACTCTTCCACGGACGTCTGGTTTTCGCCTTTGTCCTTGGAGGAGGTCAATGCGGAAAACGCCAGATCCATCCCGACGAACTTGGCGAAGCTCGCCCAACTGCCTGCGCCACCGAGCGAGATGGCATCAATGCTGGCTCCGATGACCTTGCCCGTACCTTTTTCCAACTTGGAGGGGTTGTAGGCTGCTTCGCCCCGTTGCTCGATCTCTGCGGCAAGCGGTGACTGGTTCAAGGTGTTGCCCAGTCCGAGCAGCGTGTTCTGAGCCGCCTTGCGGATGATGTATTCAGCCGAAGATTTGGGCATATTGTCCTTGACCATCTTGTCAATCATCTGCTGCCCGATACGGTATTCCACGTAGGCATAGGCAAGGTCGCCGCCCAATTGTTCCGACAGGCGGTCATAACGCTCCCTGCCTGTCTCTTCCACCACAGCGGCACGCCATTCGCTCGCCATCAGTGCGAGGTCTGCCTGTATCTCCTTGTTGTTTGCAATCTTCTCCTTACACATGTCCAGATAGTCCTCCGTGGTCTTGGAGTTCCATTCTCCGGTCACTTTCAGCGTCTGGTACGGATCCATCATCGGATTGCTCGCGGCTGCCATTGAACCGAGAATGCCGGCTACGCTGGTGGAATACTTCGCCATTTCTTCCACCTGCTTGCGGTTCAGGTAGTTCTGTGTGTCACGCATGACGGGGGCAAGGTGACAATCGAAATAGTCACCGAACATCCGTTCTATTTCCGCGAAGTGCGCTGTATGTCTGATTTCGCCCATCTGCTAATAATTCAATTGGTTCAACAGTTGTTCCTTGGTCTGTTCTATGGCATTGTGATACACCTCCATCTGCTTGGGGAAGAACTCTTCCAGCCATTCATCCTTCTCTATCTTGTCCTGAATGAAGCGGATGGCCGCCATCCGGTCAATCTCCACCGAAAGCTCTCCTTCCTCCCGGTTATTGAACCATGCCTTGGTCCACCAGCGGACTCCGGCACGGTCGGGATAGACGGACACCGTTCTTGGAATGTCGAAGCTCTGCACGTCTATCTCCAGTTCTGCCAAAGGGTCAATGATGCCACTACACGCTACTGCCTCGGACTGAAGTTTTTTTTTAATTCCTCGCTCATGGTGGAGAGATAGACATTGTGTCTGAGGGCAAGGTAATTCAGGAAATCCGCAATCAGGAGATTCTGCACCTTGCTCGCCAAAGGCAGGGCACGGCTGCCGATACCCAAAGGGTTAGCCATGCTTGGCATCGTCTCGAAAAAGTAATTCTTCGAGGCTCCCACGGTAAACACGTTACGCAGTGATTGCTCGGTATATTCGGGAACGCTGTACGCTCCACGGAACAGGTCTTCCATATAGACAGGCAGGAAACGGATCATCAGCTCCTCGATTTCCTCCTTGTCCCGGTCATACTTGGTTTTCATCTCACCGTCAAACGGAGTGAACTCGTATGCCGCACCGTGTCCCGATTTGCTGAGTGCCTGGATATTGCCGTAGAGCATGGTCAGGAACTCTATCGGGTTCAGTTCCTCGCCGTCAAACGCCACTTCCATGTGCAGGTCGCTTCCGCTGACGGCTACCGTCTGACCTGCTTTTACCGCCTTCCCGAAGCAGACAAACACATTGGCAAGATGTGCGTAGGTCACTTCATACTTGCCATAGCGTGTGACAAGGTACACACCTCGCTCCTTGTCATTGCCGATACCCGACACGACACCGCTGGCCACTGCCGCCAAAGGACGGTGACTGGCATTGAAAACGATGCCGTGATAAAAGGAGGGCTCTCCGGTGACGGCATCTTTCTGCTCTCCGTAACCCTTGGACAGCGTTACCTCTTTATTCCTGTCTTCCTCAAAGGGCATACAATAGCCGCTTGGGGACTGCAAAATCATTTCTTCCGTGTATTTCATCTGTTGAAAATATTGTGTTATGACTCTCTTATCTTCTCATTCCTCCGCTATGGGTCTGTTCCTCCTGCTCCTGTTGCGATTGGGCTTGTCGTGGTGCACTTGCCACGGACGCTTCCTGTAGGCGTTGGGCATTGTTGCCAATCATCATCATGGTCAGGAAGATTCCTGCTATCTTGCCGAGCCAGCCGGTTCGCCCGAACACAAGGAACGCACCTGCAATCAGTCCGGCTATGCTCAGTCCCGACACTCTGCCGTTTGCGAGGTTGCCGAAAAAGTTCCCGAGCATATTGCCGGCATTCCCGTTGGAAACGCCGCTCAGAAAGTTGGACGCTCCATCGAGCGTGGATGTGAGGCTGCTTGATGCCTGGCTCACGCTGTCGAAAGTCTGTTCTGCCTTGCCTGTAAGTTTGTTTACCGTCTCTGCAGCCGCTTTTGTCGTGCCACTGATGGCGTTGGTGGTCTCTTCTCCGATGACGGCATCGCTTACGATGCGCACCACGCTCTTGTCGGTGGTCAGTTTCTCCCAACCGACATATCCGGCTGCCGCTCCTACGGTCGCTGTCTTCAATGCTTTCCCTGCGCCACGCAAGGTCTGCGAGGGATGCAGCACGGCACCGCCAACGGCTTTGCCTGTCGCTCCGACGGCTTTGCCGCCTGTTTTCAATAATGAACTCCAAAATCCCATATCTTTCTGTTTTTACATTGTCGTTATGTTAAAAGGCTCCTGCCTTACCGCTTCGTTTCCACCGTCTCATGGCAGACCGTACTATCTCAGCTTTGTTCGCTTTGGGTTGTTCCTGCTCTGTAATCTCTGCCCACACATCGCCCATTGAGGTATATTTCACAGCCATCGTCAGCCGTCGCAACTTCCTGTTTATCAGTTGCAGCTTGGGTCGGATGCCAAACACGATTTCCATCCGCTGCTTCTCCGTCATCTTGTTGTCCGACAGGCAGACCGTGCGTATGTCATTGACGATTTCCACGGAGCTGTATATCAACTCCCGGTATATCTTGTTACGGTTCGTGGAGAGTGCCACTGCCAAAGCGTTGGTCGGACTGTTCCGGAGTTGCCCGGTGAACTCTCCCATATTCTCCGTGAGATGGGTAATCTCTTGATAGAATCCGTATATCTGTGCGGCATAGCTGATGACCGAGCGGAATGAATCCAGGTAATCATTGAACTCCCTCTGTAGGTCGGTGACGGCTTCCACCTCTTCCTTTGTCCAGATGTGTCCAGTGGTTTGCAGGAGCATGACTTTCTCCTGTGTCTTCAAGGTCTTCTTCGCCTTTTCGGTGTAGATGAGAACCATTCCGGCAAGGGTGGGGTCAATCTGTGCGTGGGCTTTCACGCCCATGCACAACAGTGTGATTATGATGAAGATTGTCCGTCTCATTTTCTCTGTCCTCCGTCCATTGTTATCTTACCGTTGCCGCCCTGCGCCATCTGCTCATCGCCATCTGCGCAATCTCTCCGTTGTTCCTGTCCAGCATACCTGCCGTGGCGTTGTTCCACACATCCGTCATCGTGTAGGTTCGGATGCTCAGATAAAGCAGGTTGAGTTTCTTCTGGAACACCGAGAGCTGGTCGTTCAGTGCCCACAGGGTCTGGCTGCGTTCCGCTCCCGTGAGCATATTCTCCTTGCCGCCTTTGGCTACGGCATCACGAAGCAGGGAGAACACCGTCACCAGTTCGGTGGCTGTCTCGATATAGAGGTTGTTCATGCTCATCGAGGCGACAATGCCCTGCGGATTCTCACCGATGGCTTTCTTCAACTTGCATAGCGAGATAAAGATTTTCACCCCGTCATTGTACAGATGGGTGCAGGCTTTCAGTGAGGAAGCGAAGCCGCTTGCCGTTTTTAGGTAGCTGTTGTATTTCTTCTCCCACTGGCGCATCTGCTCGAACTCCGCAGCAATGGTGTTCTGCAGAAGGGCGGTTTTCTTCTGCCCGTCAATCTGGTCCCTGACTTTGGCAAGGGTCAACTCGTTGCCCTCTGCCAATGCCACATACTCCAGCGGATTGGTGGTGACTATCTGTGCCTTTGCCGTAACGGACAAGGCTGCACAGAACAGGAGTACTGCTATTTTAATGATTGGTGATCTCATAAATTCCTTTTCTCTGTTTGTTATATTCTACACGCTCCCGGATAACATCCACGATATTGATTCGTTTGGGCAGACCTATCAACTCCAGTTTGGGCGTGGTCCTGTCCATAGACAGCACCGTGACCGTTTTCAGTCCGAAGATCTGCTGCAACAGAGTCTGCTGTTCGTGAAAATCCACCACACGGTACAGTTCGATGTAACCGACACTGCGTTGCAACACGCCATGCTCGGAGGTCAGTTGTTCGCTTCCGACGTGATAGCGTATGCGTTTCAGGTAGATAAGCCGGTAAACCAAAATGAGGGAAAGGAGAACGGCAAAGAGGGTGGCAACTGGGGCGAGAGGTGCGTTCTCCATTCCACCATAGACCAGTCCTGCAGGACAAAGCAACAGCAAGGGCATCTCGTCAATGAAGAACTGTGCCGTTTGCGGTCGCAGCGAAATCTCTCTGTATATCGGTTGTTGCATGGCTTATCTGTGTATGTTTGATTGTGTACTCATTTCTTCGTGCTCACTTCCTTTTTTATCAAGTGGCGCACTCAAAGGGATAATCTCATCCTTGATGCTGTCAAGGTATTCTTCGCTTGCCTTGCCAAGCAGGGCGTCGTTCCAGTCCTTGTAACAGGGCATCAGGGGAAATACCTTTATACGGTCGGCATCAATGTGCATCGATTCCGCTATGGCTTGGAACTTCTTCACGAACTCACGTCCGGCACTGTCGTTGTCAAAACACAGATAATGGTTAATGTCCGGCGTGACGGAAAGCATCCCGCGAATCTGCATATCGGTGGGTGTGCCGCCCGTGGAGACCGACACGCTTCTCTTGGCAAGGTCGGGGTTGTCCCTGAAGCCGCCCCTGTGTATCTGATAAAAAGCCATCGCATCGTAGGCACTTTCAAACCACGCCACGCCGCCTGCCTTCTGCAAGGGCTCACCGCTGAAATTGGCTATCCACAGCCCCTCGCTGCTGTTGCTGCCCTCGGCTTTGCCCTTGTAACTTCCGCTGCCGTCCATCTTGGGACGACCTCGTTCCTCCAGTCCCACAATCTTGTCAGGCTCTTTGGGCAATACCAGCGGAAAGGCAAGGTTGGCATACGCCAATCCGTCTGAACGGTGCTTGGTAGCCAGAAAGAAATGGTCGGCAAAAGCCCGTTGGGTGAAGATATCGATGCCTCGGTTCTTGAAATAAGGATAAAAACGCTTGTGGGTCTCACGGTCTTCCACATCAAAGCGGTGTATGTCATAATCGTCCAGCCTGAACGGACTGCTTTCCCGTTTGGGCTGTATGATGTGCAGTGGTCTGTCGTTGATGGGCTGGTTCAACAGCCGGTTGCAGACAAGATTGACCAGTCTGTCGGGTGATACGCCGTTCCTGTGTTCCGCAAACTTCTCCGGGAACGCTTTGATAAAGGAGATGATGTTGTAGAGCTTCTGATGCGGTGGCTGGAAACAGCACTTGCCGTTCTGCGTGACGATGAACTTGTCGCCACGGATGCGTGTGCCGCTGCTGTCCGTGCGAATATAGGACGGATAACGCAAGCCGTCACGTTTGTTCAAGTGATAGCCTGCGTCAATCAGTATGTCCTGAATGTTCAGCCTTTGCAGAAAGTCATCGTATGTCAGTTCTCCGTTTTCCATTTCCGTATGTCGTTATTCGTTTTGTCGTATGACGCTAAAATCCTCTGCGCATTTCAGCCACCTCACGGTTCATCTGTGCTTCAAAGTTCCTTGCTGCCACATCCATCGGTGAGTCCACGCCCGGCTTGAAGTAAGGTCGTGGTGCCTGCCCGAACCGTTCTCCGTAAAACTCCGGACAAGGATGATGAAGCCCGTGGGCAACATCGGAGAGCACGACAGCACCTGCGGCAAGGGCGGCGAATATTTTTGTGCCCAGCCCGCTGCTCATCTCAGGACGTGTCTTCATATCCACCTCGTTGAATATCTTTGAAAAGAGCTTCATACGGTGGTAGTCATCGACTGCCAGGAACTTGTCATACTGCTTCTGGCTGATTTCATGGGTGATAGTTTCCCCGTTGATGACGGCTGTCATCTTGTATTTGCCCTCCGCTTCTGCCGGCTGTACGGCGATCGCTTCCACTTCGACCTCACGTCCGTGTTCTCCCTCCCGATACCAGCCTTTATTCTCTTTGATATAGGACAAATCACGTCCGTCAATCAAGACTCCTTCCTGTGGTTCTCGGAGGATATGTTCGTCCTCTTGCAGTATGGTCTGTTCGGCTGAGTGCGGTGCAAGACCGTTGTCGGCTTCCAAGGGCAGGAGTATCTCTTGTTCCTGCTCTCTTCGCAAAGTCAGATCCTGCTCCACTTCGGGGTGCAGAGCTATACCGAGGCGTTCCTTGCTGTCCAGTGATTCCAATGTGACTTTATCGGAATAGTCATCCTGAATAACATTGTTCAGTATCTCCAGACGCTTCTCGATCGGTTGCTCTTCAATGGAATTGGATGTCAGCACGGACAGTTCCGTGTCCGTCAGGTCATAGACCATATCGGCACTGACTTTCTCCGACTGGACGGTCAGCGTCTTGGCTTCCGCATCCACGATGATGCCGTGTGATGAAAGGCATTCCTGCCATTTCTCGTTGGAGAAATAGACGGGAGAGGTAATCAGTTCCTTGTAGGGCTTTGCCGGCTCTTCGCTTCTGGGCTTGTTCACCATCGGGGTGATGACAACCTGCAAGTCCTGCCGGAGCGGTTGCGCCTTTACCTGTTCCTGTGGCTGCCTTTGTCCTTTGTAATAGAAGCCATAGCCGCCTGATTGCATCTCACCGGGCTTCATGCGCCCGTCGGGGCGTTCTGCCACCATCGGCGTACCTGCATAGAAAAGCTGGCCACCGACCCTGCGCAGGTGATAGCCTTCCTGCTGTCTCGGTGTCCATCCAAGGAAAGGGGGCGGCATACCATACCTGCCGACCCTGCCGTATTCGCCTATGCCGATGCGGTAGCCGTGCAGTCCCATAGCCACACGACCGTTGGCATTACGGGCATGGACGAAGTTGCGGGGCATATCAAAATCCTCCTTTACAATCTCCGTAAAGGTCTCGTAGGCTTTCTTGTTGGCATAGTTGGTTCCCCAGTCGGTCAGGGCCTGTATCTGCTGCCTGCTGACGGGGTATCGCAACAGTGGGGAATCGTGACCTTGTACCACCAACTGGTAGCTGTCACCCACAGGTACGATATGGGCTTGCATCCCGTTGCGCATCAACAGATCACGCATTTCGGGCTGCAAGTCCGGTCTTGTCGGGTTTGTGTTGGTTCGTATTGCCATAGTCGTGTTTATGCTTCACCGCTCTCCATAGCGGCTTCCAGTTGTTCACTCTTATAGTGGACGAATTGCTCGGCTGCCTTGTCGTCAATGGTGAGCGAGTGCGCCTTGCAGTATTCCACCAGTTCTTCCTGCCATTCTGCCGAGAAATGGTTGACGTAATCCAGCCAGCCGTATTCTCCGCGCTCCATCTTCTCGATGAGCACGTCTTCGGGATAATAGGTGTTTTGTGCCATAATTACTGTGTTTGAAAGGTTCTACTTGTGAAGTCCTGCGCCCATATTGCGCTGGGCACTCTTTTTCTGCTCGTTCCAGAGCTCTTCCGTGTATTCCTCTTCGGGAACATAATCGAGGTTACCGTCATTGTCCATCATCCAGCAACCGTAACAACCGAAGGTGTATTTGTCCCATTCTCTTTTGGTCTGCTCGCTCCATTTCTTGGTGTCGCCCGGACAGAAGCGTATGCCGTCCTTTTCGTGAAGGCTGATACCGACGGTTACAGGCTCGTCCTGCATCACGAAGGTCAGCGGTTCGCCCTGCTGCATGACCTTGATTTCGGCATTGCTGAGCTTCAGCTCTTCCGCAAGCACCTGGAGGTTGCGGGCGATGACCTGTGTCGGTACGGACATGACTTGGTTGGTCTCGGTGTCTATCTGCACGAAAGCCTTTGTCTTTCGTCCGTCTGCCGTTACCGTGTCGGCAAGAATGACTTTGCCGGAGCGGAGCTGCTTCTGCTGCTCCTCGCTGTACTTCTCCAGAGAGGATTTCTTCAGCACCGGATAGAACACGACATCGGCTTCTCCGTTCTCCTTGCGCACGAAGGCGAATCGGCTGCGGTCGGTAACGGTGTTTCCGTTCTCATCGCTTACCTTAATTGGGAGTACCGGCGAGTGTCTGCCGTGACTGAGTTCTTCCAGGACGTGCATCGGGAGGTCTTCAATCATTTCCTGTGTGAGTCCGAACTGCGAGAGGGTTTCGTATGGCAGTTCTTCAAATTCAAATCGTACTTGTTTCATACTTTGATATGATATTATAATTATACTTTGGCAAAGATATATTATTAAAATCATACTCGGTATTTTATCGGCTGAAATAGCCTGTATATTTGTGAATAATTAGGGTTTAAGTATGATTTTAATCGCATTATCATACTCAACGCTTATTTAATGTTATATTTTGAACGATTATCAGGATGATTTTCGTAATAGCCGGAAAACTGTGTTTATTTTTGCAGTCATGAATAGAAGTATCATCGCAATAGCGGCGGTTTTACTGTTGCCCGGCATCCATGCAAAAGCACAGTTCAATACGGTTTCCACATCCGGCTCACATTACAAGATCGAGGTGGAAAAGCCAATCATAACCGCCAATGAAAAAGAGGCAACACCCGAAAGCATTGCCTCTGAAAACAAGAAATCCGCACCCGACAAGGTTTCGTTGTCTGGTGCGGACACAAATAGAGAAGAGCAGGTAGCACGCTATCTGAGCGTGTGCTATCCGCTCTCACATATCAAGGTCAATTCTCCATACGGTTATCGCAAGGATCCGTTCACGGGGAAGAGGAAGTTTCATAACGGCATCGACCTGCACGCCAGAAGTGCCAAGGTGTATGCGATGCTGCAAGGGAAAGTCATAGCTGTCGGGCAGGATAAGGTGTCAGGGAGGTATGTCACGCTCCGGCACGGCAACTTCACCGTCAGTTATTGCCACCTCTCACAGACTTCTGTCTCGAAAGGTCAGAGTGTCAAGGCTGGTGAAGTGATAGGCATAACGGGCAGTACAGGGCGCAGCACCAGCGAGCATCTGCATATCACCATCCGTCAAAAGGGTGATTACTTGAATCCGCAGGTATTTCTCGATTACATCAACTCCGTCAAAGAATCGGCGTGAGGCGTTGGCTGCTAAATGATAGGAAAACAAAATCAGCCCCGGGTTGGAGGGCTGATAAACTTTTGCTTTACGGCTGTATGATTAGAGGTGTTTGAGCAAAAAGGAAATGATACGCCATCGTTTGGTCACGACTGCTGTAAGGTATGATTAGCTGTTTCGCTTACTTCAATCTTAATCTTGTTTAGGCGGTTCCGGCCGTTCATCGAGACGGACAAATTTCTTGATTTCGGCGGGGAGACCATTTTGTGCCCGCTTCAACCACATTTCTGATTGAGTCAGCTTGACTACGACATAATATTCTGTCGCATCCCAAAGGTCGTTACTTTCGGGTGCGTCGAACCAAGACAGTTCCATACGAGGTTTGCCGTCTTCCTCATTAGCCGGATCAGACACATGCCAGGTATATCTTTTGTCGTATGTAACCGTACCGTCAGCGGAAAGGTAATATGTTACAAGTCCACCCCACGACCAAGTATTATCGCTGTCGGTTGTAAATCGGTAAATGAATAGAGTATTGTCGATGTTTGTGCCGTCAATTAGTTTCCACTGTCCTTTGATGAGTTTGGTGTCGGGGTAATCGACATCGTTATCATCATCGCAACCCACAATAGCGAATGAGCAAAGGAACGCCAACAGGATTCCGAATAATTTATCTACAGTCATGATTAGATGATGGAACGTAAAATTTATAGAATTATAAAGACTATATCACCAAAATGGATAGTGCCTGTTTCCTCACCTAAAAGAATTGCAGGTTTCTCTACAATGCCCTTGCTTTCGAGCATAGCAAGCAAATCATACATCATTTCATGGTATAGAATAACCTCTGCTTCATCTTTGTTGGCAATATCAAATGTTCTCATGAACCAATCAGCCTTAGCTTTGACTGCCGCACACAGATTGTCTGAAATTTTGTTACAAAGATTATCTACATCGTCTCCACTACCTCTGTAAATAACAGGAACGATGATTGAGCCATCAGCATTACAAATGCCCCATTGGCTCAAATCTTTAGCCAATTCAGAGTCTGTGATGACAGGTTTTTGTGAGGCCTTAATATCATTAGCCACACGAATCATCTTACTATCACTAATCCAATATCCCAAACTGTCAGACCAATTGTAATTTACGGGGCCGTAGCTGTTGGTTCCACACTTCATTTCTGGACGTTTGCTGTACATAGCCCAATATACACCAGACCATGTTCCGTGATCTGTCATATCTTTCTGTTTTTTTATACGGGTGTCATCCCAAATATACTTGTCGAGTAGAGCCGCAAAAACGAGTGAATACGTTTGGTTCTTCCAACCTTTTTTCTTAAACAATTTGATTAAGGAATTGAAGTCCTTTTTGTTAGCCGCAAAAACGCTGTCAGCCATAGCTTTACTTACATGTCGTATGTCATTCGTCTGCACTTCTGAAAAAATCGGCATGACAGTATGATACAGGACGGAATCGTTTACCATGCTGCAAGACAACAAACCTCCGACTCGTAGAAGTCTAATCTGACTGTTATGTGCATCGATTCCAGCACTTTTCAGATTATGTAGAGTAGCCGGAGTGCGGAAATAGCGAAGAATTTCCCAGCTATTGTCAAGGATATACTGAGAAGGATGCCACGAAGAATACGAACAAAACGCAGAAATGTCATATTCTTCCATTGACCTGTTTGTCTGCTCTAATCCTGTCGTTTGTGCTTGCATGCCGACACTTGCGAACAGAGAGACCAAAAGCAATAAAATTTTACTATTCATATTATTTATCTATAGATTATTGTTTCTTTATCATAAACTCCACCTTTTGAAGCCCATTCTTACTTACATTGGCAAGTATAAGAGTATAGCGCACTTCCTCGCCGGACTTCATGGATTGGGTAATGTGAGTGAACTCGTTTTCGGGAACAACATTCTTGAACATCGGGCCATGTGTCTCGTTTCGTACCAAACGGATGTTATCGGTCAATGGAGACAATACAAACGAATAAGTAGCCTGATATGGCACTGTCTGGAACTTCACCCAATTAGGGTCTTCCTGATCAAGAACATTTTCCAGCCAAATACGGGCATGTTCATATGAAGGAAGTGTTGAACCCTCTTCATCCACTATTATACCATTTCCATCAACTGTAAATACTTTGCTGACAGCATACTTCTCGAAAGGACACAATTCTTGATATTCTATATCTGCTTCCGATTTGATTTCTTTGTCGATTGGAACTTCCGGATCTGCCACAAGCTTGTCTTCAAGGACTCGGATAAGTTCATATGTACGGTCGGAACCATCAGCAGGCGGATTGGCAAGAATGGTTCGCTTTACCGAGAGGTAATACTCATGTCCGCGCTCATAGGAAAAGCCTTGTATCTGTTCAAATCCAAGTTTTTTCCATTCTTCGGAATCACCTTCAGTCTTGACGAGCAGGCACTCTATGGGATTCTCCATTTTGTCGTCGCCCCACGCATACGTTACGTCTGTTTCTGCCGAAACCAGCATTCTAATCTCTTTGACTGAATCCTTCGGCTCATTATCGTCGATACAGGCAGTCAGCCCTGCCATGGAAAGAATTGCCATAAGCAGCATTCTGAGAAAAACTTTTGTTTTCATTATTATATGTTTTAATTGCTCACTATTATATAAATAGGGTCAGGGGGAAAACCCTGTGTATTACGCA